>JGI24695J34938_10000001_pt1 | contig 290906 bp, 237 predicted proteins | sample TergutCo191P3_FD_34938 | JGI IMG/M metagenome (IMG submission 34938)
CTTATAAGCAAAATAAAAATAATATCAAACGTAGAAAGCTGAGAAAACTCCCTCTTCCCAAACAGCCGAATAGCCACAATCAAAAAAACATAAACAGCCGCAGAAGCACCCGCAATCTGAAGATAAGGCAAAACAAGCTCAAAGAATTGTCCCATAAAACCGTCCACCCTTTTCGAAAATTATAATTGTATAATACCATATTTGTAGTATAATGGCGATATGAAAATCGCTAAAAGCAAAGTAGGCAAAAGGTATAAAAAATATTAGCATCCCGACCGACATGAGAAAGACCAGCATAAGAAATATGGCGTACCAGCAAAACCATATGCACTGGTGGCAAAGAGGCGGCTGAGTGGTGCTAATATTTTTTATACCTTTTGTCTGCGACAACCAACCGCAAAAGAAACCAAAAAGACAGGGGGACGGTCCTCCGTCCAGACAGAGGAACCGTCCCCCTGTCTTGTCAGCCAATCTCAAGCAAAAACGCCCCGGAAAGCGCATAACGCCGATAAACCCGGCTCCCATCAGTAAGCAAATAAGTCAAATACAGATGCCGGCCACCGTTTGCCGTGAACTGCTCGCCGCCGCCCGTGATAGACTCCCAGAACGCATCACGCATATCGTTTCGAACATCACGCCTGTCTCGGTTGTGGTCTCTGATATCGGAGCTACGCATATCGTCGCGCTGGCTGCGGGTGAGGTCGGTTCTGAAGTCGATGGTATCTGCAATCTGCCTGTGAAGAGCGACAGCGTTATTTATAGTATCACTATCTCGTGAAAAATCCATGTCATCTTCCATGAAACCATCAAAGCTGATATGAACTCCTGAAACTCTGTCAACACGAGGCACATCTACAACAAACCCGCGCACACCAAACATGGTGACAAGTAATAAAATACCATAGAGCACTGCAACAACACCTGCGAGCGGCATTATCCACTTTATCTTTGAAGTGACATTAAATTTTCCCTCAAAAACCATTTGAGAAACTATAAAAGCGAGAGCAAAACCAAGCACGAAACCGTAGTACAAAAACCACCGCCCTGTCACAAGAGTCATCATAAACCCACCCATAGCAACCATGCCCCAAATTGAAAGAATAAAAACGATCAGATTCTTAACACCCGAAAAGACAATAGGCTTTTCAGATTTTTCTATTTTTCGGCTTGCAAAAAAGGTAGCGGCAAGCCCCATCAGAACTATTGAAATGCCAATATAAATGAGGAAAAAGACTCCCTGATTAGCCTCGCCCCAGTTTAAAGACCAGACGAAAGGACTGGAGTAAGCGGCGATAACCTCGGCACCCACAACATTTGCAGGATAAAAACCAAAAACATAAGTCGAAGCAATAGCAACTCCAAGCTGAAAAACTAAAATCGGCAAAATCAGAACCAACACGAAAACAAGCGCAGAAATAACCCACCGACTACTCACCGAAAAAGCAAACAACCAAAGCGCATACGCAAAAAAGCTGGTCACCACGGCACGCAGGAAAAACGAAAAAACCGTACCAAAGGTGTTGATGATACCGTTTGAAACAACCTCACGGGAAAACAAATCCGCAGGGAAGCAGAGAGCATACTCGCCCAAAGGGAGCGGCACGGGAAAACGCACACGGATTAAGAGCAGTAGACTAAAAAACAAAAGCGGTAAAATAATGTAAATCAGTCCCGTTATAGAGCTCGTCCAAAAAAGTTGGCTCTTGTTGTCGGACAGCTCGTAGTAAGCCGCTGATTTTTTTGAGTCAAACAGATATGAAAAATTCAACATTGCCGCGGCAAACGGTAAAATAATTGTAGCCGCAAGCATCACAGGGTTGCGCATTGCAAGCAAGTCGAGCATACCCTGCGCTCGTTCGGGTGTGTTATCTGTAGGGAAAATAGTCGGCATTAAAACAAACAGCGTAAGCCCTATAAGCGCTAGTACCATTATGATTGAAGTTCGCTTAAACTGTTCCTTCATTAAAGCTCTGCTAATCATTCTCTTTCACCCTCCGTTTCATAGATAAAGATTTCTTCCAAAGTCATTGGCAGATGGTCGTATACAAGTGGCTCATAACCTCTGATGTGGGCGGCAATTTCCTCTTTATCACCACGCACGACCAAAATATCCATACTCCCCATCTCTTCCATATGTAAAACCTCAAGCCCGTCATATGGGAAGTTTTTGAGCAAAAATTCAGGCGGAAACGCAACTTGCAGTTTGTGCACATTACGCCGCAAATCATCGAGGTCACGCTCCAAAATCATATGACCGTTTTTAAGTATACCAATCGTGTCGCAAAAACCATCAAGCTCCCGCATATTGTGAGAAGTGATAATGACGGTCATGTCTCTGCTCGAAATATCCTCAATAATAAATTTAAAGACCTGCTTGCGTACAATCGGGTCAAACCCATCAATGGTCTCATCTAAAAGAAGTACATCAGGTGTTGAAGAAATTGCAAGAGCAAACCCCGCCTGCTTTTGCATCCCTCTTGAAAACGTGGTCAAAGGACGGTTTGCGTTCAAATCAGTCAAACCAAAAAGTTCCGCAAGCTCATTAAAACGCCCCTCATTCCAAGTGCTTTTATACTTATCGGCAATAAATGATTTAAGCATTTTAAGAGTGTAGTCAGGCAGAAAATACATATCTTCCTGCATATATCCGACAATTTTTCCATGCTCGTTTGGCGCACAAGGCATACTGTCGATTCGAGCCAGCCCTTCATCAGGACTGATAGCCCCCGCGAGGAGCTTTAGTGTGGTAGTTTTACCCGACCCATTCACACCGACAAGCCCATAGATAGAACCCTTTTTCACATTGAGATTCAGCCCGTCAAGAGCGGTTATGCTCTCAAACTTCTTAGTGACACCCTCGACTTGAATATATGCATCTTTACCCATGCCAAGCAATTTGCCGATATCTTCTCTCACTTCACCACGGGCAATCAGCTCCTGAATATCAGCATGAATACGTCCATATAAAGCAGAAACAGCCTCATGCTCGTTCGTTGTCTCTTCGGAATCAGCATCCGAAAAAACGCTCCAATCCTTCCCGTCTTCCGTCCTGAGAAAATTTTGGTGCTCCAGCTCAAAGTAGGCCTTCTGAATGGTGTTGGGATTCACAGTCAGAGTTTTAGCCATCTCCTTAACACCAGGCAAATATTCACCGGGACTGAGCACCCCCGATGAAATGAGCCTCTTAAAATTATCCACAATCTGATCAAATACAGCCTTACGGCTTTTTAAATCTATTTGAAACATAGTTTACCTCCGATACTTACTACTATTATTATCCCGCAAACTGGCTGTTATAAATTTCGCTATAAAAACCACCTTGCTTAAGGAGTGATTCGTGACTGCCTGTTTCCACGATATTGCCGCTGTCCATGACGAGTATTAAATCAGCGTTTTTAATTGTGGACAGGCGGTGGGCTATTATAAAGCTCGTGCGCCCTCGCATCAGGTGGTCCATCGCCTCTTGGATATGAAGCTCCGTTCTCGTGTCAACGCTGGAAGTCGCTTCATCGAGCAATAAAAATGTGGGAGAGGCGGCGATGCATCGAGCGATACAGAGAAGTTGTTTTTCGCCTTGCGAGAGATTTGCATTTTCATCGCTAAATACCGTATCATACCCCTCGGGCAGAGTCCGTATGAAATAATCCGCCCTAGCCATGCGTGCTGCCTTTACAATCTCAGAACTCGACGCTTTATACTTGCCATAAGCGATGTTTTCACTTATTGTGCCGTCAAAAATCCATGAATCTTGAAGAACCATGCCAAACAGCGAGCGCAAGTAACGTCTTTTCATATGTGTAATATCCACACCGTCAACCCTGATCACGCCACCGCTAATCTCATAAAAGCGCATCAGCAAATTGACAAGAGTAGTCTTTCCGGCACCCGTCGGGCCGACGATTGCCACCTTCTGCCCCGGCTTAACCTCAAAATTGACACCATCCATCAAAAGGTCTTTCCCATATCCAAACTGCACATTTTCAAAAGCAATATGACCTTTGGGCTTTTTGATGCTCTTTGGCATAGCCACGTCAGGCACATCCTCTTCCTCATCTATAAGCTCAAACACACGCTCCGCCGAAGCTATTGCAGATTGCAGGGAGTTTAAAACAAAACTCGCTTCCGAAAGTGGCTCCTGCGACATTTGAACATACTGGAAAAATGAAAGAATCTGACCGATAGAAATTCGCCCGTTTATTACAAAGTATCCACCGAGTGCGGCTATAATTACATAACCAACATGGTTAAAAAGGCGCATGATAGGCATAATTACCATCATTATAAACTGAGCTTTTTTGTCATCTTTGTAGAGCTGGTCAATGGCGTCATGTGTGTTAGCTTTTGCACTTTTTTCAAGCGTAAATGCCTTGATTTCAACCTGACCGGAAAAATATTCCTCGATACGTGAGTTAAAAACACCGAGCGAACGCTGACGGTTAGAAAACAGCGGACCGCTAATCATACTCACGATTACAGTTATTATTAGCCCAACGAAGATTGAGCCGACAGCAACCAAAGTTAAAATCCAATTGATTCGAAACATCATAATTACTGCGCCGACAATGGTGATAAACGATGTAAACAGGCGCATTATTGCGCTTTGCATAATTTCATTTACCCTCTCAAGGTCGTTTGTAACACGGCTCAGAATTTCACCTTTTTTATGGGTGTCGTAGAATTTGAGCGGAACCTTTGCAAGCTTTGCACTGACTTGTTCACGCAGTGAAAGCACCAACTTTTGAGCTATAGAAGCCATTATCCGCTCTTGATAATAGGTGAACACCGAACTTATCAAGTAGATGCCAATAAGGAGCAGGACATATTCGCCGAGCCTCACAAAACTGATGTCGATAGGCCCAAAACTAAAGATTGCAGGTGCAATACCATCAAAAATCACATTTATTGAGTCTGCGAAAATTTGTGGAGCCCAAAGCGTGAGAAGCACTCCCGCAACTGCGAATATAAACGCCGCAATAAGCTGCCAACGCTGAGGTTTCAGCGCAAGAACCAAACGCCCCAAAGTTTTGCTGCGATTCTTAGCCTTCTCAGTAGACATCCCTTCGCCAACATCACCCAGCACATCAACTGTTTTGTTGTCGTCATTTAAACTATAGTTGTCGCTCATGATTATGACCATACCTTTCATAGTATTTTGAGTTACACAACGACCATCTAAAAGGTATGGTCATATTGTGCATCATTTGCGGTTGCCCGAAGGGCGAGCAAATCGCACATTCTCCCGTTAAAAGGTTGAATTTATTCAACCTTTTAGTTCCTCCTCGCTAAGTTGTGAGAAGGCGATTTCTCTGTAGACATCGCAATCTTGCATAAGCTGCTCATGCTTGCCTTTACCCACGATTTTGCCTTCGTCAAGCACAATAATTTGGTCGCAGTCTCTGATTGTGCTTATGCGCTGAGCAATATTTATCACTATGGCATTTTGCGTAACGCCCTTGAGAGCCATGCGAAGTGCGGCATCCGTTTTGAAATCAAGCGCAGAAAAACTATCATCAAAGACGTAAACATCAGGCTCTTTAACAAGCATCCGCGCAATACTGACACGCTGGCGTTGTCCGCCCGAGAGGTTGCGTCCCCCTTGAGCGACAATATGCTCATACTTATCGGGCATTTCGTTAATAAAATCATCTGCCTGAGCCACGATAGCGGCACGCTTCATATCTCGCAGAGTTGCATTTTCGTTGCCATGCCGCAGATTATCCGCAATAGTTCCGCTGAACAAAAACGCTTTTTGCGGCACAAAACCTATATGCCTGCGCTCCTCTTCCTGCGATAGTTCCTTTATATTCACACCATTTAGCAGAATTTGCCCCGATGTTGCATCGAGCAGGCGGGGAATCATCCTGGCAATGGTGGACTTACCGGAGCCCGTACCACCGATAATAGCCGTGGTCGTACCCTCCTCGCAGGTGAAGTTTATGTTGTGGAGCACAGGGTTTTCCGCATCGTGATATCGAAATCCGACATTTTTAAATTCAAGGCATAACTTACTGCCATTTCGGACACTCGCTTTCCCGTCCTTTATCTCAGGTCTATGTTCCAGCACTTCCTTAACACGCTGTGCACACACAATTGCCCTGGGGAGCATAACGACTGCAAAAACACCCATCACGAGGTACATCAGAATATTCATGGAGTATTCTATAATCGCCGTGATATCTCCAATTTGCATATCACCTGTTTGAATTCTATGTCCGCCAAACCAGACGATAGCAACACTGCAAATTGAGAAAAACAGTGTAATCAAAGGCATTATAACAGCAAACACGCGATTAATTTTTATGTTCAGCTTCGCATAACTCGAAAAAGATTCGTCCATGCGCTCAGTTTCAAGCTTAGTGCGGTTAAACGCTCTGACAACTCTGATTCCTGTGATGTATTGCTTAACAGTATCATTTACTTTGTCCAAGCCGAGCTGAACCTTAGAGAAGATAGGTAAAACTCTTTTTGCCACAATTGCAAATACCGCAACCATAAGAAATGACGACACAAAAACAATCAGTGCCATATAGCCATCTCTGCTAAACGCAAGCATCATACCGATAATAACCACAAAAGGCACAGGTACAAGCATGTCGAAACACATTGCGAGCGTATTTTGAAGTTGCTCAATATCGTTGGTTGCTCTGGTTATGAGAGAGCTTGTGGAGAATTTTTTGTAGTCCTGATAACTGAGTTTTTGAGTATGGTCAAACAGACGCTTGCGGGTGTTTTTTGCAAATCGTGTAGCGACCTCCGTTCCATACCATGTAGACAATATGGAAAAAAGCCCCGTCAGCACAGCAACACCAATCATAAGCGCACCGGTAGAAAACACATAGTCCATATCTTCCATCACGACACCATAGTTAATGATGTTTGCAGTGAGTGTCGGAAGAAGTAATGTGCCGCCCATCTGAAATATAATGAATACAAGTAGCAAAAACACGTTAAGTTTCCCAAGCCGCGCCTGCCTGAATAATCCGAGCATTATTATGACCTATCCTTTCAAGTGCATTTTAACTTACAAACGACCATAAGAAGGTATGGTCATATTGTGCATCATTTGCGGTTGCCCGCAGGGCGAGCAAATCGCACATTCTCCCGTAAGTTTGAATTTATTCAAACTTATGACCTATCCTCTCATTATTTATCTCACAAGTTGCTACCATACACTATCCCCTAGGGGCAGAGTCAAGGCTTTTTTGAAAATATTTTAACTTTTCCAGTTCTTTTGATGTTTTAAGGCTTTTATGGTATGATAAAGCTGATGAAAAAGGCGGTGGAAGCGTGAGCAAAAAGTCCGGACTATTATCAATAGGGGATATATCAAAATTTACAGGCGTAAGCATAAAGGCTTTGCGCTATTATGAGCGTATAGGCATACTAAAGCCTGCCTACGTTGACCCTGATTCGCTTTACCGCTATTACAATTTCAACCAGACAAATATGGTGTTTTTGATTTCTCTTGCAGTAGAACTCGACATTCCGCTAAAAAAACTATCCACCTTCATAGGTGAGGACGGCATAATAGACTCAAAACCTCTTTTCGCTTACGGAAAAGAAGTTACAGTAAAAAAGATAAATGCACTCGAAAAAGGACTGAAATTCATAGAACTTTTAGAAGAAAAAATCGGCATACAGGAGCAATATCCCATGCACGAGATATACAAAAGGGAGCTACCGCAAGAATACTGCTATGTCTTACCATATGATAAAAGCTTTGACACCGCCGACCCACTCCAAATAGCAAAGTTATTCAACGATATGCCCGAAATAGAAAGCGACTCCGAATACGAGCATAGCAATGAACTCTTGGAATACGGATTTTTGTGCAATTATAACGGAAATAAGCTAGAACGCTATGCGTTTGTGGAAATACCGGACGAATTTGAGTTTGAAGAGCGCTTAACCATTCCCGCAGGCGTTTTTCTATGCCGCCAAAGTGACGAAAGCCAAATTGAGAAAGTGCTTGATATCTTCAAAGATCACCTTGACGAAAAATGCTCATTTATAGCAATTGAAACCGAAGTTTTCCCCGGAATGTTTGACATAAGCAAATCATTTCTAAACGAGCTACGAGTCTTGGTTCTGTGATAACAAATCAGGAAAGTTCCATTGGCGCAACACTTCAAAAACGCCGATGGCAACAGTGCTTGACAGGTTCATGCTTCGGGAATTCTCCATCATAGGAATGTGGACACACTGGTCAGGGTTCTTGTCAAGCAAATTTTTATCTATTCCCACAGTCTCACTGCCAAAAAAGAGGTACACACTATCCTCATACTTTGGCTTTGTATAGACACGCCCAAGCCTAGTTTCAAAAAAATAAAAATTGAACGCCGACGTATCGGGTGACGTATCGGGAGCCCCATCATCATCGCCCGCCAAAACCCCATCAGTAACAGCCCGGAAAAATTCCGAGATACCATCATAATGTGTGATATCAAGCAAATGCCAATAATCAAGCCCCGCTCGCTTGAGTTTCTTATCATCAATAGTAAAACCCATAGGCTCAACCAAATGAAGCCTAACCCCTGTAACAGCACAAGTTCTGGCAATATTCCCCACATTCTGTGGAATCTGAGGTTCTAAAAGCACAATGTTGAGTGTCATGAGAATGGTTTTTCCTTCCTTCTTGACTTTCAAGACCACTTTAAGACTATAAGTCAACAATTCAAACATGTCAATAAAAATAAAGAAAAAGTCTTAGAACCGTTGTGGCTCTAAGACTTGGCACGCCCGAGAGAATTCGAATCCCTGACCTTCTGGTCCGTAGCCAGACGCTCTATCCAGCTGAGCTACGGGCGCACATTTCACGCCCTGACATGTTAGCACAAACAAAACAAAAACGCAAGAAAATTTTTCAACACTAACACTAGCATTTTTCGTAATTATATGATATACTATGTTACTATTTGTAACCAATCAAGTTGGGTAAGGTGAAATTTGTGCTCGAACTACTATCCCCTGCGGGCTCTCCCGAGGGTGTTATTGCAGCCGTTCAGAACGGTACAGATGCTATATATCTTGGACTTAAACAGTGGAATAGCTGTCTAAATGCTGAGAATTTTACGACTAACGAATTTGGTCGTGCGCTTGAATATTGCCGAATACGCGGCGTTAAAGCATATCTTGCTCTCGACAACCACGTCCCGGACATAGAACTGCCGATTATAGCCCACCAAGTTAAAGAGGCATCACGTTTTGGTGTTGACGCAATCATAGTCTCCGACTTAGGTGTTATGCGGGCGGTGCGGCAGGCGGTGCCGGAAGTACCGGTATTTGCAAGTTCACGTTTGGGGATCCATAACCTTGAAGGCGTCAAAATGGCGGCGGCTATGGGCTTTTCGCGGGTCACGCTCTCCATTGAGTTGACTCGCAAAAAGATATACCACATATGCAAACACTCGCCGATTGAAATCGAAATTTACGTACATGGTGAAACATGTATGAGCTATACAGGTCAGTGTTATATGAGTGCAATGCAGGGGGACAGCTCTGACGCCATGGGGCGTTGCGGTGAGCCATGCAGAGAAAATTACAGCTGGGCAGGGCACGAGATAACCCACCCACTTAGCCTGAAAGACACATGTCTGGTTCGCTATCTCGCGGACATTGAATCCATAGGAGTCAAAGCGGTAAGAATCGAAGGTCGTAGCGAACGCCCCGAATTCACTGCATTGGTCACGGGGGTATTTTCCAGAGCGGCACACAGTGGGAGGTCGCCGTCACAAGAGAGCATGAATATGTTAAAAACTGCATTTTCAAGGCAGGGATTCTCCGATAGATACTACACGGGGAGAAAAGGTCCTGAAGCGTTGGGGCTGCGTGAAATGGAAGAAAAAGCGGACACAAAACTATTTTCCCTAACTCGCAAGAGTTACCTAAATGGCGAATTTCAGCGGATACCTGTTCGATTCGTCGGGTCAATCAGTCGCGGAGAGCAAGCTAAAATTGCCGCCGCAGACGATAGAGGCAACACGGCAGTGGCATATGGGCTTGTACCTGAGCAGAGTTTCCACAAGGAAAAAGAACTCACAATAACTGATTTAAGCACGCAACTCCACAAAACACACGGCACACCATTCATATGCAAGGGTGTAAAGGGAACGGTTGAATCGGGTTTAACGCTCCCGCCCGAAGAATTTACAGACATGCGCCTCGAACTGTTTGCAGAAATATTGGAGCAACGAAAGCCCGTATCGATGCGTGTTGAGGGTGAATTTGTACCAAACGGAGGAATTTATGTGGGTTCAGTAGATGAGAATGAATCTATAGTTCCACTTCTCGACCCATACCCTCCGGAACTCACGATTTCTGTGACAAAATCCGACCAACTATCAGCAGAGCTTGAAAGTTTAGCACCTAAACTGATATACATTCCGATAGCAGAACTGGATTATGAGTCGCCAGTCTTGCGAAATATAGTAGATAATGGTATAATAGAGGTTGCGGTAACTTTGCCGCGTATAATCCACGACGATGAAAAGAAAAATGTTGCCAAGCTGCTCGATAAAGCAAACTCACTCGGAGTTAAGCAAGCACTTGTCTCAAATATAGGGCATATTCAGTTTGCAAAAGGGCATGGAATGTCCGTTCGAGGTGACTTTGGACTCAATGTATACAACTCGGAAACACTCTATGCGCTGAACCTTTTAGGGTTGAAATCCGCAACCATCTCGTTTGAAATGCCACTCACTGAAATCCGCACACTCGTCAAGTCGCTCGACTTGGAGCTTATAACATACGGACGCCTCCCCTTAATGTACACAGAAAACTGCATTGTAAGAAACTGCACAGAAGCGTGTACATGCGATAGTTTTACGGGAATTGTGGGTAAGCAGGGAGCGCAATATCCGGTCATCGCAGAGTTTGGGTGCAGAAATGTTCTGCTGAGTCCAAAAAAACTTTTCATGGCAGACAAATACAAGAGCTTCTCAAGTCTCGGACTCTGGGCGCAAAGGCTGAGTTTTACAACAGAAAATGCGATAGAATGCGTTGCCGTTACAAAAAGGTATAAAGGCGAGGGAAACTATGCACCACTCAGCTACACCCGAGGAGTATATTTCAAAGAGATTGACGGAGTCATGTAATAGAGAATTTTGTGCTCCGGAAATTGCTGAAAGGTATGGTCATTATAATGAAAACAATTTTGAATAAGCAAACAATAACAATAGCAGGGGCAGCTTTTCTGATTGCAATTATTACAATTATATCTGTAAATGCACTCAACACGCAAGACCCTGTCACAGGTGCGGCAAACGTCGTAACCCGTCCCGTGCGAGAACTTGCTTCAACGATAGCGAGGACATTCGGCAACATTTTTTCAGCAATGTATGACTACGAGCAACTGACTCTTCAAAACGAACAATTACTGCAACAGATTGCACGCCTCGAGATGGACTACCGAGATGCAGCCGCTCTTGCAGAGGAAAACAGGCAGATGCGAAATTTGCTCAACTTCCGTGAGCGTCATGGTGAATTTGAGTCTGAAAGGGCGACACTCCAGAGTTGGGGCAGTGATAACTTTTCGAGCTCATTTATCATAAACCGAGGTTATGCAAACTCAGACATACGTCCCGGAATGGGAGTGACTACGGAGCACGGAATGTTGCTTGGGCAAGTTTTTGATGTTGGTCCGACAACTTCCACAATTATCACAATAATTGACACCAAGTTCTCACTGGCTGCGTTTGTAGGCAGAGGAGAAGCGGACGTCCCCGTCTCCGTCACGGCAAGGGGAGACTTTTCCCTCATGCGAAACGGTTTGTTAATACTAGACAACATTGACGACGACCTTACACTGCTTGTGGGAGACTTTGTTGTCACATCAGGCACAGGTGGGGTATTTCCGGCGGGATTAATCTTGGGAGAAATAGACGGAATCTACAGGCATGACAGTGGCATAGGGAGATTCGCGACAGTTCGCCCCATGCTGGACATAAGCACAATAAACGCTGTATTCGTAATCACAGAATTTGAAAATCCGGATTAGGTACACAACATGAAACGCTGGGAACTTATATTCTCTATAATACTACATGCGATATTTTTGATAGTTGTCTACATATTTCAAGCGGCGATATTTCCGCATCTGAGACTGGACGGCTTGGTGCCACTCATGTTACCCGTTGCGGTGGCGGGCGTTGCACTGTACGAGGGTAGGTATGTCGGCGGTATAACGGGGCTGTTTGCAGGAATACTGTGTGACATTTCATTTAATCAGCCGGCGGCATCATTCACAGTATTATTAACCCTAATAGGATTGGCGGTTGGCTTACTCTCTGAAACTGTATTTCTACCGGGATTTGTGACATTTCTTCTAACAAGCATAGGTGTGCTTATTGTATGTGCATTCGTTCAAATGGTACCACTTTTAATGACACCGCTTGTGACTTTGGGAGTTCAGCCGATACCATTGGCGATGCTGATGAATACGGCAATAGCTCAAACAACATACTCCCTGATAGTTGCTATCCCAATTTGGTTTTTTGTTCGCGCATTGGGGAAACGGGCGGATCGAGGACCGCAAGCCAGACCCAAAAAGGAAAAACCCCAAAAAGCAAAGGAATCATAGCAACAATTGGCGCACAATGTAATCATAAGCTCTGATGGTTATTTTGTGATTTGAAACGTAATGAAAGGAATAGTCATAATTATGCAAAAGATGTACACTCCATCGAGATTTGCAATGATATTTGCCGGTGTAGCCCTCTTTTTATCTCTCTATCTCTACGCCCTGTACAGCCTACAGGTGGATCAACCATGGAGGGGTGACGGTGAGGAGCAGGTGCATACCCGTGTCATCAGGAGAACTGAAACAATTGCATCAGCAAGGGGCAACATCTACGACCGCAACGGTGTTTTGCTTGCTTCCGGCAGACCGTCTCACAACATAATGATTGAGTGGAACATGGTCAGAGCTAATTCAGTCAGAGCTAATGAGGATATACTAAACCTTATTTATGCCGCAATGGATGCGGATATTCAATACACAGACACATTCCCCGTAACCCGTGGCGCACCGTTTGATTTTGTTACCAATATGACTGCAACACAGCGAAACAGACTAGATACATATTTTGAATTTCACGGAATCGACCCCGACATATCAGCACCTGACTTTCTATCTTGGCTACGCAACCACTACAATATAGACTACACGGTGGGAATACTCGACGCAAGGCTTATTATTGGAGTTCGTTATGAACTTGAAATACGTGGAATTATCTGGACAATAACCCCGTACATTTTCGCAAGTGATGTCAGCGCAGAATTTGTCGCGTACATCGAAGAACGCGGTTTCCAGTCTGTCTTTTCCGAAAACACATTTGTCCGCGAATACCACACAACCGCGGCACCTCACATAATCGGTTATGTCGGTCCAATGACAGCAGATGAGTTTGAAATTTTCAGGGAATATCCGTGGGAACTTCCCATGAATGCAATAGTTGGGAAAATGGGTGCAGAACGAGCTTTTGAGAACTATCTGCACGGTAGAGAGGGAGAAAGAGTAGTTCAAACCAGTGCAGACGGAACAATTCTTTCAGTTGAAACTACAAGGGAACCCGAGCCCGGCGCTCACGTACACCTAACTATAGACCTCGGCTTGCAAATTGCATCGGAAAACGCACTCAGATCACAGATAGAGACAATCAATGCATTCCGTATTGCAAATCCGCAACTTGATGACTACGGTGAGCTTATGGACCCCGAAATAATACCCGGTGGTGCGGTAGTTGCTTTAGATTTAAACACAGGAGAAATTCTTTCTGCGGCGACATATCCTACATTTAACATCACAACTCTTTCACAGGATTGGGCTATGCTCCACACCGATTTGAGAAACCCCATGCTCAACAGAGCTATTCACGGGCAGTTTATCCCCGGCTCATCTTTTAAGATGGTGACAGCACTTGCGGCACTGAGAAATTTAGACATTGGCAGATGGACTCCGGTAAACTGTACAGGCCGCTATGCAAGATGGGAAGAACTAGACCTTGTTCTGCACTGTGCTGTTTTTCTGACCCGTGGTGTCGGACATGGAACCCTTGATATTGTTCAAGCACTCGAAGTTTCGTGCAACTATTTCTTTTTTACCGTTGCCGATCGGCTTCCGGGCGGAAGTGCTGAGGCTAGGGGTGATTTACTCGCAGAGACAGCAATGGAGTTCGGACTTGGCATAGAGACAGGACTTCAGCTTCCGGAAAACCCCGGAAGGCTTGCTACCCCGGATACGGTTAGAGAAATCAGAGGTGGATACTTTGCAGGCGATGTTTTGACAACAGCATTCGGACAAAATGAAAATCGCTTTACACCGGCTCAACTTGCAAATTACGCCGCAACAATCGGAAACGGCGGAACACTTTATGCACTGTCGATTTTACGCAGGGTTGTTCCATCAGATTTTGAAGGCGGACCACTATTCGTACACGAGCCTCAAATACTTAACGTCATCAGTGAAACTGAATACATTGAAATCATTCAAGAGGGAATGGTTAGGGCATCTATAGGTGGCTTGGGTACAGCGAGAGATAGCTTCAGAGATTTCCACACAGTGGTCGGTTCAAAAACAGGCACAGCACAACTTGAAGGTCGCGCCGTAAATGATGGAATCTTTGTGGCATACGCTCCGGCAGACAATCCTCAAATCGCAGTCGCAGTAGTCGTAGAAAAAGGCGGTTCAGGCGCACAAGTCATGGACATCGCCAGAATGATTTTTGATCACTTCTTCGCCACAGGCGGTACATTCCAAGTCACGCCATACGGCCAAATGATACCATAAAGGATACATTGAATTAATATGCGAAACAATATTTACATAAAAGGTGCACGGGAAAACAACCTTCAAAACATTGACCTAGAAATCCCACGCGACAAATTGGTTGTTATGACCGGCATATCAGGGAGCGGAAAATCATCGCTTGCATTTGACACTATTTACGCCGAGGGTCAGCGACGGTATGTTGAATCACTCTCCGCATATGCGCGTCAATTTTTAGGGCAGATGGAAAAACCCGATATCGACTACATCGAAGGGCTGTCTCCCGCAATCTCAATCGATCAAAAGACAACGAGCCGCAACCCACGCTCAACAGTTGGAACAGTCACGGAGATATACGACTATCTGCGCCTCCTCTGGGCGAGAATCGGCATACCTCACTGTCACATCTGCGGAAAGGAGATTGAGCAACAATCAATCGACCAAATAGTTGACAGTGTGCTGAAACTCCCCGAAGCAACAAGAATACAAATCATGGCACCCGTCATTCGTGCGCGCAAGGGTGAGTACCAAAAAGTCTTTGAAGATGCCCGTAAGAGCGGGTATGTCCGTGTACGCGCCGATGGAAGTATCTACGACCTGTCTGAAGAGATAAAGCTTGACAAGAATAAAAAACACAACATCGAAGTAATCATCGACCGCCTTGTCATAAAAGAAGATATGGCACGAAGGCTCACGGACTCAATCGAAACAGCTCTTGCGCTCTCAGGCGGACTGCTGATTGTTGATATAGTGGGCGAGGAGCGGGAACTACTATTTTCGCAAAATTACGCCTGCGAGGATTGCGGAGTGTCTATGGAAGAGCTGACTCCAAGATTTTTCTCATTTAACAACCCGTTCGGAGCATGTGCCACCTGCACAGGTCTTGGCACACAACTGAGGGTTGACCCCGCACTCATAATCTCAAATCCATTACTCTCAATCGAAGACGGAGCAATTTCAGCATCAGGTTGGGGCAATGTAAAACAAGATGGAGTTGTCAAGATGTACTTTGACGCATTGGCAAAAAAGTACAGATTCAAGCTATCAACCCCTGTAAAAGAACTGCCCGAAAACATAGTTAATATAATACTCTATGGCACAAAAGGCGAAGCGTTAGAACTGAGATTTGACAAAGAACGCGGCAGCGGAACGCTTGTCAGACCGTTTGAAGGCGTCGTAAACAATATCGAACGCCGCTACAAAGAGACACAAAGCATGTCAATGCGCTGGGAACTCGAAAACTACATGGCAGAGCATCCCTGTCCCGACTGTGATGGGCGCAGGCTGAAAAAGGAAGTGCTCGCAGTTACCGTTGGCGGCATAAGCATCTCAGAACTCACAAACATGTCGATAACACGAACAATAGAATTTGTTGAAAAGCTGGAGCTTTCTGAAAAAGACGAGATGATCGCAACACGCATACTTAAAGAAATTTTGGAGCGACTGGGGTTTCTAAAAAGTGTCGGGCTTGAATATCTGACACTCAGCCGTCAGGCAGGCTCACTCTCAGGCGGGGAAAATCAACGAATACGCCTTGCCACACAGATAGGCTCATCACTGATGGGCGTGCTGTACATCCTTGACGAACCATCTATAGGATTGCACCAGCGCGACAACATAAAGCTCCTAAACATGCTAAAGCGGCTTCGAGATCTCGGAAATACACTCCTTATAGTTGAGCACGATGAAGAGACAATGCTCGCATCCGACTATATAGTTGATATCGGACCCGGCGCAGGAATACACGGTGGTCAAGTCGTATGTGCAGGAACTGCTGATGAAGTCATGGCGTGTGACGAATCTATTACAGGCAGATATCTGAGCCGCAAAAAAGTAATCCCCGTACCAGAGAAACGGAGAAAAGGGAACGGAAAGACCCTGTTGATAAAAGGCGCGGAAGAAAACAACCTCAAAGGCTTAAATGTAGCCTTTCCACTTGGCGTGATGACCGCAGTTACAGGTGTTTCAGGCAGTGGCAAGTCGTCACTCGTCAACGAAATACTATTCAAATCCCTCTCATCAGGACTAAATGGCTCAAAAGTCCGCCCCGGCAAGCACGAGGGAATAGAGGGTATGGAATTTTTAGACAAGGTCATAGACATAAACCAATCGCCCATAGGCCGCACCCCACGCTCAAACCCCGCGACCTACACAGGCGTTTTCGGAGATATCCGTGAGCTGTTTGCCCAGACGCAAGACGCAAAAGCCAGAGGGTATAAAGTAGGGCGTTTCTCCTTTAATGTCCGTGGCGGACGCTGTGAATCATGCTCCGGCGACGGACTTATAAAAATTGAAATGCACTTTTTGCCTGACATATACGTACCGTGTGATGTGTGCAAAGGAAAGCGATACAACAGAGAGACACTTGAAGTTCGCTACAAAGGCAAGAATATCCACGAAGTTCTTGACATGACAGTTGACGAAGCACTTGTGTTTTTTGAAAACCTACCAAAAATACGCCAAAAACTGGTGACATTGGTAGATGTAGGCTTAGGCTACATAAGGCTGGGACAACCCTCAACAACACTCTCAGGCGGTGAGGCGCAAAGAGTGAAACTCTCTACAGAACTAAGCAAACGCTCCACAGGTAATACCTTCTACGTGCTTGACGAACCTACAACAGGTCTACACACAGCAGATGTCCACAGGCTGGTAGATGTCCTAAACCGCCTGACAGATTCAGGAAACACAGTAGTAGTAATAGAACACAATCTAGACGTAATAAAAACTGCCGACCATCTGATAGACCTAGGCCCAGAAGGCGGCGAAGCAGGCGGAGAAATCCTATACGAAGGCACCCCCGAAGGCGCAACAAAATGCAAAAAAAGCTACACAGGTGAGTATCTGCAAAAGGTGCTGTAGGGGACGATTATAGGAGGACATCTTGAAATTCAACGCAGGGCATTATGACATAGCGGTTATTGGCGCAGGACATGCCGGGATTGAAGCTGCGCTTGCTTCTGCGCGCCTTGGAATGAAAACAATCTGCTTTTCGATAAACCTAGATGCAGTCGGCAACATGCCCTGCAACCCCGCAATTGGCGGTACAGGCAAGGGACATCTCGTGCGTGAGCTGGACGCACTGGGCGGTGAAATGGCAAAATGCGCCGACCGTGCAGGAATTCAATTTCGTATGCTAAACAGAGCAAAAGGCCCCGCAGTCCACTCCTTAAGAGCGCAAGCCGACAGAAGAAAATACCAAGAGTTAATGAAAGAAACGTTAGAAAATCAAGAAAATTTGACGTTGCGACAAGCCGAAATTGTTGACATCGGTGTTGACGTAGAGGGCGGCGTAAACTCCATAACCACCCAAACAGGAGCAACATTCAACGTGCGTGCCGTCATAATCTGCACAGGCACATACCTTGCAAGTAAATGCATAGTCGGCGAGGCAATCACCGAAGGCGGTCCCGACGGTATGTTTGCCGCTAATGCATTAGGAGACCGCCTGTGCGAACTTGGGCTAAATATGCAACGGTTCAAAACAGGAACCCCACCGAGACTGAGTGTACAAAGCGTGGACTTTACAAAAATGGAACCCCAACACGGTGATGATCCGCCTGAGCCATTTTCGTTTGAAACCTCAGAACCACTATACAACGAAGCGATCTGTTATCTCACATACTCAAACGAAGCGACCCACGAAATTGTACGGCAAAATCTGCACAGAAGCCCTATGCATTCAGGAAATATAGATGGAGTTGGCGCAAGATATTGCCCATCGTTTGAGGATAAAGTAGTGCGATTTGCGGACAAAAGCCGCCACCAACTATTTGTAGAACCGATGGGATTAAATACCGGAGAATTATATTTGCAAGGGTTTTCATCGTCCATGCCGGAGGAAGTTCAAATACAGATGCTCCATACTATCCCCGGTCTTGAAAAAGCTGAAATCATGCGCCCGGCATATGCCATAGAATACGACTGCATTGACCCAACGGAGCTTTTGCCGACCCTCGAATCAAAGAAAATCGGAGGACTGTACGGCGCAGGGCAGTTCAACGGCTCAAGCGGCTATGAAGAGGCGGCGGTGCAAGGCTTTGTCGCCGCAGTGAATGCAGTGCTCAAGCTAAAAGGCGAGCCGGAGCTGATAATCACACGAAACGACGGCTACATCGGCACTTTGATTGATGACCTCGTAACCAAAGGCACAAACGAGCCATATCGCATGATGACATCGCGCACCGAGCATAGACTACTACACCGTCAGGACAATGCAGATATAAGAATGTCGCAATTCGGCAGGCGCATCGGACTTATCTCCAAGGAGCGGCACCAAAAAGTGCTTGATAAATATGAGCAAGTTCAAAAAGAGATAAAAAGACTCGAAACAACTTTCGCTCCACCGTCAGAAAACCTAAGCGAGCTGTTGGCACACCACAACATGCCGCAGGCAACAACAGGGCAAAACCTAGCGGCACTGCTCCGCCGCCCTGAGATTTCATACGGTGAAATAATAAAACTTGACAACAGCGCCCCCGACCTTACGCCTGAAGTGCAAAATCAAGTAGAAATTGCCATAAAATACGAAGGCTACATCAAACGCCAACAACGCCAATTAGCAGAACTCTCCCGCATGGAAAACAAAACAATTCCCGAAAACATCAATTATAACGACATAGCAGCACTGCGCCTGGAAGCAAGGCAAAAACTCTCCGAAATCCGGCCAAGAAACCTGGCACAAGCATCAAGAATTTCAGGAGTATCCCCCGCAGACGTAGCCGCGCTGATGGTGTATATGAAAAAAATACGTCCCTAGGTCACACCATTTCCCACTTTACACAATAATTATTTATGATATAATACAAATCATGATAAAATTTGGAAATTTAGAAATAAACACAAAAATAGCACTGGCGCCTTTGGCGGGTGTTTCGGACATTGCGTTTCGCACAATCTGCCGTGAGATGGGGGCAGGACTCACCTATACGGAGATGGTGAGCGCGAAAGCCCTCGTCTACAAAGACAAAAAAACACATAGCCTGCTAAAACTCGCAGAGGGTGAAAGCCCTGTGGCAGTGCAGATATTTGGAAGTGACATATCGTGCATGGCAGAGGCAGCGCCCATTGCCTATGAGATGTCAGGTGCGGACTTCATAGACATAAACATGGGTTGCCCTGTAGGAAAAATCGTAAAAAGCGGTGACGGCAGTGCGCTCATGAAAGACCCCGAAAAAGCCGGGAAAATCATTGAAGCAGTGGTAAAAAGTGTACCATGCCCCGTGACAGTCAAATTTCGCAAAGGTTGGGACAAGGGCAACGTAAACGCAGTTGAGTTTGGGAAAATGGCAGAGCAAGCGGGCGTCTCAGCAATTGGAGTACACGGGCGAACCCGCACGCAGATGTACTCAGGCAAGGCAGATTGGGACATAATCCGTGAAGTCAAAAAGGCGGTAAACGTGCCTGTCTCTGCAAACGGAGATATTTGGAGCGGTGAAGATGCCGTTAAAATACTAAAATACACAGGTGCAGATATTGCACTGGTTGCAAGGGGTTCAATGGGGAACCCATGGATATTCAGAGAAGGTGCGGCTCTGCTCGCAGGCAAAGAAGCACCATCCCGCCCATCAATAGCCGAAATAGCAGACACAGCAATGCGGCAGTTTGAACTTGCGGCACAGCACAAAGGTGAACACATAGCCTGCCTGGAAGCACGCAAGCACTACTCATGGTACTTGCGCGGCATATCACATTCAGGCTATTTCAAAGAGCGCATAGCAAAAGCCACAACCTTAGACGAACTGCGCGACATAACTGCCGGTATTAAACGTGAGTTGCGCTGAGCGCAAAGGAGAAAAGTTTGCAAGACGAACGAATTATCATAGAGCAAGTATTAAACGGAAACAAAAATGCGTTTGAAGAGTTGGTTGTTGCCAATCAGAAAAACGTATATAATCTTGCACTTAAAATGACTAAAAACGCAGAGGACGCACTTGACATATCGCAAGAGGCGTTCATCAAGGCGTACAGAAATCTGCAAAATTTCCGAGGTGACAGCAAATTTTCCGTCTGGCTCTACAGACTCACATACAACATCTGTATTGACTTTCTGCGAAAAAAATCAAAGGAAAATGTAATTTCACTGGACTACGAGGACGATTCAGGCACTATTGCCCCAATCGAAATACCCGACGTGAAAGATCTTCCCGAAGATAGTCTTGTCCGAAAAGAAGTGCGAAGAACGATTGCACAAAGCATAGCGGAACTCCCGCAAAAGCACAGCGAAGTCCTGATAATGCGAGAGGTAAACTCCATGAGTTACGAGGAAATTGCCGAAACACTTTTGATTAGCGTAGGAACTGTGAAATCACGAATTGCCCGCGCAAGGGTGAGTTTAGCGGAGATTTTAGTGAAAAAAGGAACTTTCCCCGCTAATTATCGTCATACAGAATGATGGCAGAGCCTGCAACTTAAACACTAGGCGCATACCACAGAGCGAGAGGAACGGTAATTTCAATGAAACATTGCACCGAATATTTAGAATCAATAAGCGCATACGCAGACGGGGAACTAACCTCGCCCGAAGAAATTCGAGAGGTAGAAACCCATCTTTTGACATGCAAAAATTGCGCCGCCTTCTACTCGTTTTCTCGTGAGATTTCAATAGTCACAGAAGAATCATCAGCCAGACCACCATACGAACTGACATCACTGGTAATGGCTCAAATAAACGCTGAGTCTGCACACGGGAATACAAACCAAGCGTATAATCAAGGATATCCTAAAGCACACAACCAAGCGCAAAACCACGCAGTAAACTCAAGACGTAATGCAAACGGATATGTCACCCCAAGCAGGCAAAACAGAGAGAAGAAAAGTAACATGAAGGTGGTGCTGACAAGAGTTGTGCCACTTGCTGCATGTCTTGCGATAGTGGTGCTAGTGTGGCAATTTTGGGGCAATATTGGCGGAGAGCAGCAGCTTGACTTTGCCGCCGGATTACCCGCCGCCGCCGATATGGCGCCTGCCGCTCCCGCCGCACTTGATGCCCCGGCTGAAGATGCAGACGAAACATGGCGTGTATCGGCAGAAGTAGCAGAAGAAGCGGAAATGGAATCCTTTGTCGATGAATTTGATGATGCGGACGACGCACTAATTTTACGCTCAGAGTCAGTGCCGGAAGAGACGGAACCATCAGCAGAAGCAAGCCCCGGCGGCGGCGCAAACGGAGTGGAAACATACATATACCGCGGCGAGCCATACCCCTACACCTTTGAAGATAGTGGAGTATACCCATACCCACACGTGTTTTTCGGATACATCGATGATCTCACAGAAGAAGAATTGGAGTTCATTGAAACTCGCATAGCATACGCCTCATACATAATAGGCATATTCCCCCCCGCAGACCTCCCGTACATAATGCAGAGGTTCGACCAGCTTGAAGGCGTTACAATCGCAGAGTGGAACATGGTCTTTGAAATCACAACAGACCAAGCACTACTCTTACTATCAGAACTGGGCTACGGAGCAATAACTCACGTAAGATTAGACCAAAACATGCGCAACCCATACGCAATTGTACTATTCTCGAGACAATAAACAAACTGAAAGGAACAGCCATATCATGAAGTACACAATCGACTACAACCAATCGAACCCGGTGGCAGAAATTACACTTAACCGCGATGAGGAAATCCTGATTGAAAGAGGAAGCATGGTATACCAGTGCGGAAACGTGACACTTGAGGGTATTCTGAACGCCAGAGGAAAAACAGGACTGGGTGGCGTACTCTCAGCAATCGGACGTTCAATGACAAGCGGCGAAAGTATGTTTATAACCAAAGCAAAAGGCGAGATGGATGGCGCAAAAATTGCAATAGCCCCGTGCATTCCCGGCGTTATCCATGAAATATATGCAAAACCCGGCAACCAATGGCGCATAAACGACGGAGCATTCCTAGCATGTGGTGAAGAAGTAAACTACAAAATGGAAAGGCAATCAGTAGGACGTGCATTTCTGGGCACAGGCGGACTATTCGTAATGACAACAGAGGGAGACGGTCCCGTCTTGATTCACTCCTGCGGAGATGTCTTGCCAATTGAGCTTGACGGCACTAAAAGCATAATAGTAGACAATGACAGAGCCTTGGCATGGAGCGAAACACTGGACTACGACATTAGAGTAGCATCAGGAATATTCGGCTTCAAAACAGGCGAAGGTTTCGTAAACGAATTCAGCGGAGTAGGCACAGTGCTGGTACAAACCCGCAACCTAAAATCAGTAATAGCACAAATAGCCGCCACCCACTCATCGTAGTCGTTTCCACAAAACCTATTGTAGGGGCGACCGTCTCGGTCGCCCGATGTTGCTGTTTCCACAAGACAAAGCAGAGGGATGGCAGTTTGCGGAGCCTTTTTTCGAGAACAGCGGTGTAGATCCCGATGGCTCGAAAAAAGCGGAGCAAATTGCCATCCCTCTGCGACAATCAACGGAAAAACAACCGTCCTACACCGAAGCCTCATCAAGCCGCATAGCCCGATACAACTCGGCATAGTGTCCGTCTTGCTTTAGGAGCTCTGCATGAGTCCCGCGCTCGACAATCTTACCGTCCTCGACAACAAGAATTATATCTGCCTTGGAAATAGTAGAGAGCCTGTGGGCAATTATAAACGAAGTGCGCCCCTCAAGCATGTGGGAAATTGCATTTTGGATAAGTTGCTCAGTCTCGGTGTCGATACTGGAAGTCGCCTCGTCCAAGACAAAAATCGGAGGATTGGCTAAAACAGCACGAGCAAATGAAACAAGTTGCTTTTCACCGGTAGAGAGCTTGTCGCCGCCCTCGCCAACATCTGTGTCGTAACCGTCGGGCATACGCTCGGCAACAGTATCGGCAGAGACAATTTTTGCTGCCGCAATGACCTCTTCATCGGTAGCATCAAGCCTGCCGTAACGGATGTTTTCCATTATAGAACCTGAAAATAGATGAGGATTTTGCAGGACATAACCCAGTGAAGAGTGGAGCCAAAGCTGAGAACGCTCACGAACATCACGACCATCAACAAGCACACGCCCACCCGTTGGCTCATAGAAACGACATGCGAGATTTACCATTGTAGACTTACCAGCACCCGTTTCACCGACGATTGCAACGGTTGTGCCTTTGGGAACATCCAAGGTGAAGTTTTCCAAGACATTTTCATCGCCATCAGGGTACATGAAAGTCACATCATCAAAAGTTATATGTCCCAAAAGAGGCTCCCAGTTCTCGCGTTTGGGGTTAAAAGTATCGCCGTACTTCTCTACAACTTCAGGGGAGTCGGTGATTGTAATTTCCTCATTTAACAGCCCCGTTACACGCTCGGCACCAACTTGAGCCGAAACCATCTCCGTTATAACACCGGAAACCCATATGACAGGCTCAATCATGATGATAGCGTAAGAGATAAACGCGGCAAGCACCCCGAAGTCCAGTAGATCCATATCAACGAGAATTCCGCCGCGGAACAGCACGATCGCAAGAGCAATTGAACCAACAGTTGCAACCATTGGGAGCATTATCGCATTGAGACGTGAAGCACGCACAGACTCACGCTGCATGTTGTTTGATAGCTCCGCAAAATCTGCGCTGTTGACATCCTCAATGACAAGAGTTTTAGACGTTTTTGAACCTGTGATACCCTCGTTGTACGCACCTGTAATGCGCGAGTTAATCTCACGTGTTCTTCTGCTGATGACAATGATTTTGCGTTGAAAAAACCAAGCAATCAGCCAAGCAACAGGCACTATGACAAGCAAAAGCAGAGCAAGGCTCGGTCGCAGAATAAACATGAAGATAATGCCGAAAATCATGCCAAAAGCCGCCTCGGTCACCGCCATGAACGCCCATGAAACAGTACTGCTGATACGGTCGGTGTCAGAGATAACCCTTGCAATCAGATAACCAACCGAATTAGTGTTGTGGTAGGCGACCTGAATTTTTTGCAGATGCACAAAGCAGTCGCGCCGTATGTTTTCCGCAACCCTCACCTCAATGTTGTTGAGCAATTTTACCCAAAAATATGTGCAAATGCCCAAGATTACAATGATTGCTCCGTACAAAATCGCATACGGCATAATCCCCTCCATCGTACCGGGAATGATGAAGTTGTTGATTGCATAACTTGTGAACAGCGGGAACGACGAAGTAAGTGCAGTGAACAAAATCATGCTGATTGAAACTAAAAAGTACGCCTTTTTTTGCTGTTTTATATACGGAAAGAGCCGCTTCCATACACCAAGGCTCAAGCCCTTTACCTTTTCGTCTTTATATTCGTATTTCATTATTTGGAAACTCCTTCCTGTTGAGTATACCCGGACTGCAAATCATAGATTCGGCGGTAAATGCCGTCTTTTTCTACCAACTCGGTGTGCGAGCCGATCTCGGCGACTTCGCCATCTTCAAGCACCATGATAACATCTGCCTTCATCAGCGTTGTGATGCGGTGTGAAATCAAGATGACAGTCGCACCTTGCGTGTCCTTGCGTAGCGACTCACGGATTTTGGCATCTGTCTCCATGTCGAGGTTTGACATAGAATCGTCAAACACCATGACAGGAGCATTCATCATTAGAGTGCGAGCTATTGCAACACGTTGCTTTTGCCCACCCGAGAGGGTTACACCGCGCTCGCCGACAATTGTGTCGTAACCCTTAGAAAACTCTACAATATTATCGTCAACAGCCGCAATTTTTGCCTTTTCACGCACTTTTGATTTATCACGCTTGCGTGAAGCTATGTCTATATTCTCGATGATTGTTTTGGAGAACAAAAACGGTTCCTGCAAAACAAGCCCGATATTGCGGCGGAGATACGACTTTTTGATTTTTGAAACATCAACGTCGCCAATGGAGATGCTGCCGCCATCTTCGGGCAGGTCGTAAAGAGCGTTGAGTAAGTATGTGAGCGTAGATTTACCCGAACCTGTTGCACCGAGAATGCCAAAAGTCGTGCCGCTTTTGATTGTGAAGTTGACATTTTTCAGCACAGGTTGCTCATCATAGGTAAAGCTCACATTTTTAAACTCAATATCACGATCCATAGGTGGTTCGATTGCATCAGGAGCATCTTTTTCCTCTTCGGCATCGAAAATCTCTTTGATGCGTTTGAGTGAGACACCCGCACGACTCATCTCATTTATTATTCTGCCGAGCGTGCGAACAGGCCACATGAGCATGTTTGAGTAACCGAGGAAAACAAGTAGTTCGCCAACGGTGAAATCACTCGTGTATGAAAGATAGGCACCGACCAAAATCACAACAAACGCCTGCGCAAACGCCACGATGTCGCCGATACCCCAGTACACGCCAAGCGTGCCGCCAAGTTTAATCCACTTATCTACAAGGCTTTTGTTCTTCTCGTCAAACTTTTCAGTCTCATGGAGCTCACGCCCGAACGCCCGCACAACACGGACACCCGTAAGGTTTTCCTGCACCTTAATCATGAGCTGACCCTCAGCCTCATCAGCGGCATGAAACTTATGCCCTATACGCCTGAAAAATATGATGGTGTAGACCACAACAATCGGCATAAATGCCGTTACAATCGTCGCCATGATTGGGTTTAGTGAAAACATAATAATGATTGCAATTACAACCAAAATGACAGTTCGCAGAACCTCAATGAGCTGATTGAAAACAAAGCGCCTGACCGTCTCGGAGTCGGACGTACACCGCTGAATGATGTCGCCGGTTTGATTGCTCGTATGCCAAGCAAACGGCAAATTTTGCGTGTGCGTAAACAGGCTGATTCGCATATTGTTTATCATACGTTCCGCACCCTTTGCCATGTTGAGACGCGAGATATAATTGGCAAATCCTGATATAAGCTCAGTAACTGCAATCAACATAGCGCAGATGATAAGGCTCGTGACCAAAGTCGACTGACCGCCCAATGTCTCATAAATCCACATTATCGGAGCAGGCAGCATGGACGACTCATCGCCGATAACCGAGTCAACAGTGAACCCGACTATGAGCGGAGCCAGAAAACTCAGTAATGACGCCACGATTGCCGCCAGTATCGAAATAATGAAAAAGTGCCTAAGTTTCTCGGTGAAACTAAATAGCATAGAAAATCTGTTTTTGTACTTCATTGAATCCTCTTTCTCTTCTTGGGTACCTATTACGCCACTTACAGCGAAAAAGGACACGACTTACATCGTGTCCTTTTTTAAAGACTTGATAAAAGTTGCTTTTTTGTAAATGCACACGAAAACTGAAATGCTTGGGAGAATAGGGTGACTTACCCCTATTTTGTGCATTTACCCGATATTCGGTTTAGGAGTAAATCACCCTTATTCTTATATTCACTGTTAAATCAACTCCTTTCATATAGTATTTACCTTAAAATAAGGCATTTATGTGTCTAATCGGAAAGACACAATGAGGATTATAGCACACTTATATTCCTTTGTCACCATTAAAAATTATTTTTTTTGCTTTTTTTACTCAATTTTACGTAAAAACCTGCTGCCACAATGGCCACTGCACCAAGAGTAATCGCAATTATCGGTAGTATCAGGTTTCTTTCCACACCCGTTTGAGGTGTTACGGGTGCCGGAGGAATTATTGTGGGCAGTCCATCCCCACCGGGATACCAGGGTGCAGGTGGTGGCGGTGGCACCAGAGGAGGTCTTGGTGGTATCGGCGGTATTGGTGGTGGTGGCGGTGGTATGGGTCTGTAGGTGTTGACAAAAATGACCAATATACCGTCATCGGGGTTACCAGGGTCTAATAATAGATTGCCGTAAGGGGTTATGGCAGGAAATTCTATATCTTCTGTTGTAAATGTGGTGGAGAGAATGCCATTTACTATGGCGCTCGCACTTGCACTTACAAATGCATGATAATCCACCTCAACAGGTATCTCTTGGACAGAGAATCTACCGGAGGAAATATCAGGCGGGTCGGAGCCTCTGTCTTCAAGCAGATAAATCATATTCGTATAACCACCGCTAGTTATCTGTTCAGTGCGAGAATTGTCAATAGTAAATGGTGGTAGTTCAGGTGGAGTATCTGTGCGTGGCAGTCCCCATCCTGCGGTCGCCGTCCAAGTCGGAGTCCATTCTGCATCAATATAAATATTCAGAGGTGGCACAACTGCATTATCCGCAAGCCCTCTGTACCACTTTAGTACCATCAAAGCTCCTTCAGGTATTGCAATATTGAAAAGTGCTCCAGGTTTCCATGTATCTGTGCCCGGCATCCATTCGGGTTGGACAACTACGATGTGAGACGTATTTGCAGGTGGAACGATAGGATCTCCGTTAAAATTTGTTTCAGCAATGGTGTATATGATGTGGCGCACATTTCCGCCCGAATCAGGTGTAAGCCCCCAGTTTGGGGTCCCTCCGGTTCCGCCTTGGTAAAGAGGTAAAGAGTGCCAAGTGACCCTCGATGTGTGACTGAGACCAGCTAAAGTGGGATTGACCATTAGTTCTGATGGTATAAGTTCCACCGGATTATACCACGGAACACGCACAGGCGCGCCTAAGTCATTTGTCTGCGTCACTAAAGCCGCTGTTCTGCCGGGTATGCTCAGAGGGGCAACTGTGCTTGCAATATTGCTACGAAGCTGAGCGTACACAGTGGGCCAATGTGACATATCCTCATCGCCACCCCAATACTTTGTCACTGCAACTTCGGTGGTTGGTATTCTAAGGCGTCCATTGTTGCCGAGCCAATTAATAAGAATATTTCTACTTATATCAAACAGGTACTGCGTTGAATACGTATATGTTACACTGCGGTTCATTGACTTAGGGACCGCAAGAATTTGCCCTCCATGATAACTGTCTTGTATCCAAGTTGCAAAATCAAATCCCAAATTTGGCGTAAAAAACGCCATAGAATCGTTGTTATACGTCCCACCAAAATCAAGCCAACGGCTGGCGACAAATGTCAAATAGTTTTGCGGGAAGTGATTGATTGGATTGTCGACAATCAAGTTTGCTCCGCCTGTAGAATTCAAATCCGCTATCACACTTGCTTGGTCCAACTCCACAGCAAATATCGCACGTATGGGTAAAGCAGGTGTTACCCCTGCTCCGTCAAAAGCGATTGAAGGAATAAGAGTCGAGGGGATTGTCCATCTTACGATTTGCTCTCCTTGTCGCAATCGCCGTGTGATGCCGCTACCAACCTCTTCATAATATGCGAAAGTGGCTGTTGCTGTTAGAACGTCAAATGTCAACTGATCAAGGTTGATGGGAATATTTGGGTCTATCCAAGATGCGGAAAGTCCACTAATAGTGAAACGCTCTCCGGTAAACCCGGCAGGCGGCACTGTAATGGGCGTTCCGGTTAATGCAGTCATATCAGAAAAAACATATCCGTTTGCCGCCGGGATATTAGCCGGTTGATGCCACAGTCCGCGCCAACCCGCAAATCTCATATGTGGACCAAGTACATCAGAAAATGTGATTAAACCGTCAAAGTTATTTGTCGGGTCGTCAACGACTGCATACTGAGTGCCGCTGTCGTTAATGCTCTCTGTAATAGCTCTAAAAGCCTCTCGCAGAGTAGTTAAATCAGATGCAGCAAAATAGCGGTCTGAATAGGCGAGTTCACTAAGAGTGAGAGCCGGGGCGCCCACAAGATTGTTGAGATTTATAGTACTTCTGGCATTATTCCATCTGTACTGGTTAAAAGCCTCTCTGTATTGCCCAAGAAAAGTATAACCGGATGGCATAGGCAAACCTGCGGCATAGGTACGCAAAATGGCACCTACCGAAGTATTTGGTGCAGTTGAGGGATAACCTCCCCCTAGATTGCCTACATTCAAACTTCTGGGAAACGCATTGTCAGCAAAGTACGCAGCACTTGGGTTTGCCCTGTTGAACGGTTGCATTGCCGTATCTATTAGTTCTCTGCCCTCGGGACCAAGGCTGATTGTGTAAAAGCCTATATCGAGACTATCTCTGTTCACCGACAAGTCGGTAGCGGCAACAATACGATAGTGGTTTTCTACAACTTGACGCCTGTGAGCAGCTGTCAGAACAGTAAGAAGTGCCAGTGCCGTCTCACCGCGACTTCCATCACCGTGGGTGGGGGCAGCAGCGTTTGACATCGGAATTCCGTTAGGTCCGCGATACGAATCAAGTACATTTGCAATGGCGGGAGGGAAATGGAAGTTATCCCAACCCATTGTCGGCTCTCCATCGGTCATAAGTATAATGTTTGGAACGCGCGTGACCATTATGGCTAAACCGGAGTCGGGGTCAAAAGCAGGTTGGGTGATATCCGCCGCACTTCGTGCCTGTATTGTAAGGTTTGCGGCTGTTTCTAAAACACGTGAACCTTCAAATATTCCCCATTGAGTAGGCGTAGAACCACCAACACCAAAAGTCGAATAATTAATGCTGCCGCCTGACCCGCCAACCACTTGTGCATCAACTCTTATATTGCTGGGAAGTGCGAAAAACTGATTTGACGCTCCACCACGTGTATAGCGCCCCAGTTCCAACACTCTTTGAACTCTGGCATTACCACTTCCGGCACCACCATAGGCAACAACAGATATACGGTTGTCAGGATTTGCATCGAGTAGTATCTCAATAGCCTCGTTGAGTGCATCAATCAAAATTTCAATGCGCCTAAGTGTTTGACCGGAGTCAACCCCCGACATACTGCCGGACACGTCAATAACAAACACAGTATCTGCGGGAATGAGATAGTTTGCCTGAGTTGTAACAGCTTGACTCAGTGCAGAGAGCGTGACAAGAAATTGATTCGCCTGGGGACCCGCAGCAGTGACGACATTTGGCCCGCCGCCCTGCACGGTCGCAGGCTGACCGAGATAGTCAAAAATGTATGCCCTATCAACACTGACACTTTTATCAGTCCACACATACCCCGATTGCAGACCTCTGTCAAACCTGCGATTTGAGGTTATCGGATCCGCCCTCATACTAAATGCGTTGGCAAAACGGGTAGTGCCGCCCGGGTCGACAGCATATGCAACGTGTGCCGCGGGAGGCAGTCCAACGATACCCATTGAAATAAGCATCACCATAGCGAGGATAACACATATCACCCTCCTGATTCGAGAGTTATTCGCCCTGTTTTTTGCTAGCATAAAAACTGTCCTCCACGCTCTTTAAATTTTATATTAATAATATTTTCTCGCTGCGAAAACAATTATCCGCTCATCATACTCGCCACCGCGAGTACACGTTGACAAAATCATAAATTGAGAAGCACCATCAGGAACATTCGGAAACACATCTGCCGCCCTGTGTGGCACAATTAGCGCAACAGCATATGCATAGTCATAAGCATTTGTCTGCCTAGCGGCAAATACTCTAAACGTAAGGGTTTCGCCCGCACGAGTTGTAATAATAACCTCAGGGTTTCGCTCCATAAAGGCAGGGTCGAGATATCCAACAAGCTGGGAGAACATCGTGCCATCAGTTGTGTTATGTCCATAAATAAGTATGACATCTTCATCAAAACCATCTTGATTGCGATAGTCCATAAAAATTGCCCCGGCGGAATTTCGCTCACCCGAAAAAGTTGTTCTGAGATATCTGTTATTATCGCTACCCAGCACAACAGGGTACTCAATGAGGTTTCGTATAGAAATCCAACCAATGAAGTTGTTATTTATTCGTGCCAGTTCTTCCAGTGACAAATTTCGTAAATTAGTTGAAATCGGCGATGCTTCATGGGAAACCACTTCATCGCCGTAGGGTGCAACCCCGGTGTCATCAGAAAACTCATCGTTGACAGCTAGAGTGCTTCCAGAAACATCTGCAAACTCCTCCCGGAGCATTTGATACTCGTTTCGTGCGGCGGCGGCCTCAAATTCAAAATTTAGTATTGTAAGAACACCGAGAGTGATGAGAAATGTGCCAACAGCAACAAGACATATCGTTGGGATATGTCTACGGATCAAATGCTTTGTTGCCACGTTGCTCGCATTGCTCTTTTTACCGAACAATTTACGCACATCAATTACCTCTCCAGTAACGCTATTCGCATTTTTAATAATTTTTGAAAATTAAGCATACAGGTTTGGCTCAATATACCACAAAAACACCAATTTGTCCAGTATTTTGTAGTATATTGAGCCGATTGAATACAATATTTGCCTATTTAGAGAACATAATCTTCTCGTTATTAAACATTATGCTGAGCGCAATGCCGCCTATTCCTGCATAGACGATACTGCTTATGCTTGCAATCAGAACGTTTGTAGTCGAGTAGTTGAGTGAGAATATTCCACCCATGCTCTGCACACTGCCGTAAAACGGTATGAGATAGAGTAGTGGGTTATCAGGCGCTCCGCCGAACATACCAGTAACACCAACGACCATAACAAGAACCATGAGTGGACTTGCAAACGTACCTGCTTGTTTTACAGATTTTGCAAACGCCGACACGATAGAGAGTATTGCGGTTATCATAAGTAGCGTACCTATGATAACAAGCAGTAATAGCGCATACTCGGTAACACCATAGATATTTACATCAGCCATTTCACCCCCACCCATCATGTTCGGGAGTGCCAGAATTGTGGCGATCGCCATGAGAAGACCTGAAAAGAGTGATAGCACAGCAAGGCTGATTATTTTACCGATGGCAAGTTCCCTGCGTTTCAGCGGAGAAACAAGCAAAGTTGCGAGCGTACCGCGCTCTTTTTCCCCGGCAATTGATTCAAGCACAAGGCTCATACAGCTTGAATAGAGGAAAATCATCAGGAGCATAGGCATCATTGAGGCTATCATAGTGGCCGCAACCTCTTCATCTGTAGCCATGTCACCGCTAACGCCTCTGTTGATGTCGAATCTGTTTGCCATGGTGGCTTCATATGCGTCCAAAATCATTGTAAACCCGTGAAAAGCCATGCTCGAATTTGCTTCGGTTGAGTTGAAGAACATCTCAACGTTTGGCGCAGGAGCGGTTGCAGTTTGCGGGTCAAACACCTGTACATCCGCCTCAAAGTTTGGTGGGAAGATTATCAGAAGGTCAGCGTCTCCACTTTCGATGCGAAGTTTAACGCTGTCAATCTGGCTTGCGTCAATGTGCGTAACAGGCATCTCAGCCGCACTTGCCATCATTTCAACTGTGGGCGCGGGGTTTACGGCATAGATTGCCGCTACATGGTCATCGTCGGGACCAAAGAAATTTGCCATCGCCGTGCCCATGAAAGAGTAAATTACATACATCGCCACCGCAGATAAAATGGTAGACATGAGCATACTTCTGTCGGTGAAAAAGCGCGCGAACTCTTTTCGCATTATATTGATAATATTTTTCATTGCGCTTCACCTACCGTTTCTGCATAGAGATCGAAGAATTTATCTTCAAGTGTTTTATCTGCCGTTAAGTTTGCGAGCGTGTCATTTGCGACCATTTTGCCATCTATGATGACACCCGCTCTGTCGCAGAGTTTTTCCACAAGGCTGAAAATATGCGTTGAAATTATGATTGATTTGCCCTCCGCTTTGAGGTCAAGCAGGAAGTCCGTGACCACCTTAGCTGTGATAACATCAAGCCCGTTTGTAGGTTCGTCGAATATGATTATATTCGGGTCGTGGACAATTGAAATTACAAGCGAAGTTTTTTGCTTCATACCCGTTGAAAGATTTGCGACTTTTACCTCTGCAAACTTATCAATTCCAAATTTTTCAAACAGCTCTTTTTTTCTTTTTTCAGCAACACTTGGCTCCAAATTGTGGATTCTCGCGAAGAAATCAAACAGATAGTTTGGCGTGAAAAAATCTTCCAGTTTGAGTTCACTCGTCAAAAAACCAATCTTTGAGCGTACACCCTCAGGGTCTGTCTTTACGCTGGAACCCTCGACGATTGCATCGCCTTTGTCGGCTTTGATGATGGTTGCGATGATTCGGAGTGTTGTTGTTTTTCCGGCTCCGTTCGGTCCGAGCAGTCCATAAATTTCGCCCTCGTAGGCTTCAAGCGAAAGATTATCAACTGCTGTTTTGACTTTTTCTTTAGTGCGTTGCAACTTTTGTTGCTTCGCTGACAGGCGAAAAGTCTTACTCAGCCCCTCAGCTTTGAGTATTACATTCATTTCTTCATTTACCTTTCATTTTTTCTTTCTTCCATAACGGCAAGCAGTATATCATAAGGTGCGCATAAATGCTAGTCTTTAATCTGTAAAAAAACACCCTTATGTGTACTGCGTTTTTCGTCATTTTCGTCATCGCTTGCATTAAGCGTGAGACAGAGGAACCGTCCCCTGCCTCACGCCTGTCTTACGACTCCAAATCAAGCAACTTCTGCTTCATATCCAAACCGCCGCCATAACCTGTTAAACCTCCGTTTGCACCGATTATTCGGTGGCAGGGGACTATTATCCATATTGGATTTCTATTGTTAGCAAGGCCCACCGCACGGCAAGCCTTTTCGCTACCCACAGCGATAGCAATATCTTTGTATGTCCGAGTCTCACCATAGGGGACATCTATCAAAGCCTTCCAAACTTTTTTCTGAAACTCTGTGCCATTTGGACTCAGCGGCACACTAAACTCCCGACGCTTGCCGTCAAAATATTCAGCAAGCTCAGCTGCCGTTTTGTCTGTCAGTGGTGTTGCTTTTTTCTCCGAGGATTTATCTACCCTATCTTCAGGTAATATGTGGGTTATTGCATCTCCGTCGGAAACTATTGCCATTTTGCCAAATGGTGTGTCGTATGTATAGTACATGTCGCCCCTCACTTTTCTATATTTTTTAATACGAAATATTACCACACTTGCAAAGTTATAGCAAGTAGTGGTATTATGTAGGTATTTAATTTGTAGATATTTAATTAACGAGGTACATATTATGCCGGGTAAGGTAATTCCTGAAGGACAAGTTATATTTGGTAATAGCGATACTCCTGATACAATCTCACTTATTGCAGACGGTGAGGTTGAAGGTGTGTTTGGGTCGCATAAGTTCATCTTGGGCAAATCTGATGTTATTGGCATTTGTGACCTGATGGTTGAAAGAGGCTACATCACATACACAGCTCTGTCTGATGTCAATTTTTATGAGTATCCCTGCTCGTCTACTGATGAACTCGACAAGCTAATTCACTCCAATGCCGACATCGGTTATCTCATGGTCAATGGCGCCTGTAAACAAGTGGCGGAGCTTTTCATGTATAGAGACCGACTTTCAAAAGAAGCGGAAAGCACTGTTACCTTAATTAAGGAAACATACGAAAAATATGGTCAACTTAGCAAGGAATACTCCCTGCCCGCTAAAAAACTTCCCGGAGTTATTGACCTTGCTCCATTTTCAGGTGAAGATAATGTTGAAATTTGGGTGCATGACTTTTACGTTGAGATTGGAGCGCTCGAACCGGCATCACGCAAGGCATTTTTCCATAACAGCCCGGGAATTGCACTAGGATTCATGCGCAGGAGCAAAAATGATTTGACAAAAGTCATTGAAGCATGTGAACAGTATCACGAATATATAAAAGGCGTTTCAGCATTTTTGCTTGCTGAGAGCGGGATTGATTTATTCGGGTTGGTTTGCGAACTACACCTAAACTCACTGCACATTGAGGGTGCAGACAGCACTGTTGAAACAATGGTTTCTCAGCTGTCCGATGCACTTGCCACACTCACGGGTATCAATGCATATGCATATAATAACAGGCTCTACTCCTACTGGGATTCCCTTGAAGTGAAACGTGAAGCAGGATTTGAGCCGGGTGTTACACCTGAAATCACATCAATGCACGGCGCAGGTGACATGCTCGCAGGCTCACTTGAAACTATTTTAGAGTATTCCGAAGCTGACGACCAACTCTATCAGACATTCTCCCGCTGTGTGAAGGCGTATACAGGATTTTCTGACAGAAACGGCACAGACGACGACGTATACGATACTCGCCGCGACTTGACAAGGTCATTTTACGAAGTGTATAAACTCATATTAAAAAAGAGTTTTGACGACGACTCCATCCCCACGGTCGTCAACATGTTCCTAAATTTCGGCTATGTTGACCCCGATTTAGCAGGAAAAGAAAATGCGGAGCTTTTGTACTCAATTGCCGACTCTTATAAAGGGGTTCCGGAAAAAGGAATATTTACTGTCAGGGAATGGTTGGAGGCTATTTATCGCGGTGAAAGGGAACCGAGTTTGAGTGAGTTTGACATGGATTATCAGGCGTTTTTGAGAGACCAAAAAAACACCAAACAGATTGATGCCAAGGAAGAAACACGTCTGCTCGCCGACCAAGATGAGAAACTTCGCTATGAACTTGAAAACGCATTCCCTGTTGTCAACAGAGTCACATTCGGAAATCCCACAAGATTTTGCCCCGTATTTTCCGACCACAATGTACTGCGTGACCTCGAAAAAACTCTCGTAACTCCCGGAGCAGTAGAAGATATTGTCAATGAAATCCGCAGTATTGATTTTTCCGCATTTTATCGTGAAACAGGATTCTCTGACCAAAAACTTGGAATTACGGGTGAAAGCATAAATGTTGAAGTTTTACCAAATATTGTTTTAATGCCCAATGTCGGCACTCGCGGTTCTATGTGGCAGGAAATTGAAGGCAGGCTTCGTACCACGCCGGGCAGAATGTTTTTACCGATTTTCTTAGAGGGAGACTTGAATCAGATAATTATTAAGCTCGTAGCCGAATTTCGTTGGGAGATGTGTAAACGTGTGCAAGGCTCTCGTTGGAACGATATGTCTGACCCGTCACTTACGAGTTACTTCTGTGATTATTTACAGTTTTACACGAACAACCGCTCACTGGCAATGCAGACAATGAACGAAATTCGCAACGAACTGTCGGTTGCACGCAACAACTACAAAACAGTGTTTGTATCAAACTACCTATATTGGATTCAAAACGAATCACGCGGAATGGCGCGTCTAAACAACGTAGCACTTGGCATTCTGATGACATTTTGCCCATTTTCGGCAGAAATCCGTGATCAGGTAAAAAACAACATGCGTTACAACGACGCCCTGACAAGGTATAACACCAAGAGGCAAAAACGAGCACAAAGGCTTGCCCTGTTAACGAAACGATTATCGCAACAAGGCAAGCAAATCCCGCAGGAAATTTTAGATGAACTAGAATTCACGAAGCGGTAATAGAAACTTCAACGTCATAAACAAAGGTGAGCAGAGGTTGGGTTGTTTGCGGAGTTTTTTTCGAGAACAGCGGTGTAGATCCCGATGGCTCGAAAAAAAGCGTAGCAAATAACCCAACCTCTGCGGGAATTTACGAAGCGGTAAACCCTAAAACTCGTTCGTTTCCTCTTCGCCCAGTAAAATCCGCAAGCCACCTAAACCGAGTGCTTCCATCTCAAATTCACCCGGCAGAATAACTATTTTGCCCAACCAACCTATGTATTTTTTGACTTCTTCCATGAGATAGTCGCTATAGGCTAGGCTGCCTGTGATTATTATTGCATCGCAATCGCCCCTGAGTGCAGGGGATAGAAGGGCGATGCCTTTTGCGATTTGGTAGGCTTGCGCTTCCATTATAAGCTCGGCGTGCTTATCACCATCTTCAATGCGCTTTAAAATTTCTCTGACATCTGATGTGCCAAGAAGGTCACGAAGACCACCTCTGCCACGGATTTTTGCCTTCATCTCTTTTTTTGAATATTCACCGCTGTAGCATAGCTCAATTAAATCAAGTAGTGGCACACCGCCTGCTCTCTCAGGGGCAAAAGGCCCATTGTCATCACCTAAAGTGTCAATTATTTGACCCTTTCTATGCGCTCCAATAGTAATGCCACCGCCCAAGTGAGCTATAAGCAAGTTTATATCTGAGTCCTTTTTGCCGATTGATTTTGCATAGTGGATTGCCACGGCGCGGCAGTTCAGCGTGTGATACAGGCTGACTCGTTTAATCTCTTTCATGCCTGTGATTTTTGCTATAGGTATGAAATTTGCAGCTGAAACAGCATCGTAGACATATGCCTCAACCCCTGCCTGCTGTGCAATGTCGTAAGCAATGGTTGCACCGAGATTTGAAGCGTGCTGAGGGATTTTCTCCTCTTTTATGAGCTGTAGCATACGGTCATTTACTTTGTAACCACCAACTTCAACGGGCGGCAAGATTCCGCCCCTGCCCATTACGATTGACAAATCCTCAGGCTTGTATCCATGCTTTTCAAGCAAATCCATCGTTGTTTTCATTCTAAGGGGAGTCTGAGCCATGACCCCGTCCAGTTTTTCAAGCTCGGTGTGAGGGTGGGTGATGCTCTCGTTGAATATGACCTCTTCGTTTTTGTAGAGCGCAACTTTTGTCGACGTAGAGCCGGGGTTAATGGCTAAAATTAAATGTTCCATAGAAATGACCATTCCTTTCAAAATTATTTTATTTCAATCGCAGCTTTGTCCAGCGTGGCAATTACTTTATCGCACCATTTGTCAAAGTCGGGATCCGTTTTTTGTAACTCAGGGTTGTCCAAAATGTTTTGAATTGTATTTTTTATGCCTTGGTCATAGCGGACTTTTGCTGTAAATCCGGGAACTAAACTCTTTAGTTTTGAGTTGTCAAAAACCACAGTGTTCGCTTTATCTCCTATCAGACCACCCTTGAAATCATACTCTGAGCATTTGTCCAGAAAACTTGACGACACATAGTAAGGTTTTAACTCTACACCGAGTGTGTTAGCTATTGCCATATAAATTTGGTTCCACGTGAGCATTTCGTCAGTTGTGATATGCACAGACTCGCCGATTGCATGAATGTTGCCCATCAGACCTATGAAACCATCGGCGAAATCGGAGTTGTGAGTCATAGCCCAGAGCGATGTGCCATCGCCGTGAATTATTACGGGCTTGCCTTCAAGCATACGCTTGGCAACTGACCAACTGCCGTTATTCCCATGAACTCCCAGGGGTATGCTCCGCTCGTCATATGTGTGGCTTGGGCGGACAATCGTCACAGGGAAACTTTTTTCACGGTACACTTTCATCAAGTAGTCCTCACAGGCTATCTTGTTTCGTGAGTACTCCCAGTATGGATTGGCAAGAGGTGTACTTTCCGTGATATTGTGGTTGGAGAGCGGCTTTTGGTATGCCGACGCGGAGCTTATGAAAATAAACTGCTTAGTTTTTTCGTTAAATAGCCTAAAGTCACGTTCCAGCTGGTCAGGTGTAAACGCAATAAAATCAGCGACCACATCGAAGTTTAAGTCTTTGATTTTGCCGGCAACTTCTGCTTCATTGTTTATATCACAAACTATTGACTTAAAGCCGGTAGGCAAAATGGCGTTATTGTTACCTCGGTTTATGAGATATAGTTCGTGTTTGCCGCCTTTGATTAGTTTCTTAGATATTGCCGTGCTGATTGTTCCGGTTCCTCCGATGAATAATACTCTCATTTTTGTGCTTTCCCTTCTTCGATTTTTCGGACAGTATCTCTGTTAAGTTCTGCCTTTAGTTCTTTTAAATACTCAGAGTATGCAACATTTTCTTCGCCGTAGCTAATGTTTTCCGTGTATTCGAGCGGAAGCCACGTCTCTAAGGACGACTCATTGTGTGAAACTGTAGCTTCGAGTCTGTCAAGAGCCTTGAAGAGTTTTGCCTCTTCTGTAACAAGCTCTTCCATCTCGCAAAATAATTCTGCAAACTCTGCGGATATTTTATCGGGCAACTGCTTAAGTAGTTGCTCTACAGCCAGACTCTCCTTTTCCCTGTCTTCTGATGTTTTGTAAAATGAGGGTATGTCTCCCGTTATTGCTTCGCCAAAATCGTGAATTAAGCACATTTTGACAACCTTATTTATATCCACATCAGAAAACTGCTCAGCAAGCAAAAGAGCCATGACCGCAAGCCTAAAACTATGGTCTGCAACGCTTTCCTGCCTATCGTCAGATGTCCAGACATGGCGAGTATTTATCTTCAACTGCCTTAGCAAGCCCAAAAAATCAATAAGTTGCCTTTGCTGCATAATCATATCCCACTTTCGTGTATTGCACTAAGCCGTTGCATAAGCAAGGGTTTCTCCGATGCTTTTACGTATTATCATATTTGCCCGTGAATCATAGGGCGTTTTTGATTTGTTTATTAAAATAAGCTTATCTCCGGAGTAATTTGTTATCAGCCCCGCGGCGGGATAGACATTTAACGACGTGCCGCCGACTATCAAAACATCCGCATCATATATCATATTCATTGCCTTTATCATTACCGAACTATCGAGGCTTTCTTCATATAATACCACATCAGGTTTTATTATACCACCACATGAGCAAAGCGGTATACCCTCTGTTTGAATAATCTTCTCCACAGGGTAACATTTTTTGCATGTCATGCAGATATTCTTAAGCGCCGAGCCGTGGAGTTCAAAGACATTTGCGCTTCCCGCCAATGTGTGTAATCCATCGACATTTTGTGTTATGACCGCTTTGAGTTTTCCCTGCTTTTCAAGCGTTGCCAACGCAATATGTGCTTTGTTTGGCTTCGCATCAGGATAGAGCATTTTATCCCGGTAAAAGCGGTAAAATTCCCCCGTGTGCTTCATGAAAAAACTATGTGATAAAATAGTTTCAGGTGGGTGTTCGTAGGCTTCATTATAAAGCCCACCGGCACTGCGAAAATCGGGAATTCCACTCTCGGTAGAAACCCCGGCACCTCCGAAAAATACTATGTTATCAGAATTTTGCAATATATTTCTAAGTTCATTACTTGCTTTCATCGAGCACCTACGGCAAAGCCAACTCCTGATTCCAAGCGAATCAGCGCTTCTTTCAAAACATCTCGCTGACAAGCGGCGTTTATGCGAGTGAAGCCCTTGCCGCCCACACCGAATCTTTCTCCGTCATTAAACCACAGCTTTGCCTTGTTGAGTATCACATCATCTAAATCACTAAGCCCCAAAGCAGAGCAGTCAAGCCACGCCAAGTATGTCCCCTGTGGCTCTATCAGCTTGATTTTTTCTAATCGCTCATGCAAAAAGCTGTTGATGAGACGCATATTGTCGGCGAGATATATGAGAAGAGCATCAAGCCACTCATCGCCATGATCATATGCCGCCTTACAAGTCACTAAGCCTGCAAGTCCCGGTTGGCTCATACCGGAAGCCCTGTATTCTTGCTTGAATTTACGGCGCAGTTCTTTATTGGGAATAAAAATGTTAGCGTGTTGTAGTCCTGCAAGATTAAAAGTTTTTGACGGAGCAGTAGCTGTAATGGTTATGTCGGAAAACTTCGGTGAAAGTGCGGAAAACACGGAGTGCCTGTGTCCGGTGTAAATGAAGTCCTGCCAAATTTCATCTGCAATAACAGTTACATTGTGTTTAAGACATATCTCACCCATACGTGTTAGCTCGTCCACCGTCCAAACTCGCCCAACAGGATTGTGTGGGCTACACAAAATAAACAGCTTTGCCTGCGATATTTTCTGCTCGAAATCGTCAAAGTCAATTATGTATTTTCCATCCTCAAAAACAAGCTGATTAACCAGTAATTTACGCCCTGTGTGCCGCACAGCGCCCTCAAATGGATAGTAGACAGGCTGCTGAATTACAACACCATCGCCCTCTTGCGTCAAAGCGCGGACAGCGATATAAAGGGCATTGACCACCCCCGGCGTGATGGTGAGCCATTCCCTCTCAACACTCCAGTTAAAACGCCGAGAAAACCAATTTTGCACGGTTTCAAAATATGCCGCATCCGGTTCGGAGTAGCCAAAAACGCCATGCCTAGCGAGCTTTGTCAGAGCGTCCACAACACACTCCGGTGCAGGAAAATCCATATCCGCGACCCACATCGGCAAAACATCATCAGGCTTCCCCCATGATGCCGGGTCATATTTAATGCTGTATGTGCCGTAGCGGTTTACCTTTTTATCAAAATCGAACACCAAATTAGCCCTCCAATGCTTGTGTTAAATCATCAATCAAGTCTTTTGTAGATTCCAGTCCGATGGATAAGCGCACCAAGCAGGAGTCCACCCCTCTGACAAGCCGCTCCTCCTCCGGTATATCGCCATGGGTTTGGAGCATAGGATATGTTATGAGCGATTCAACACCGCCCAAACTTGGTGCAAACTTGAGGACTTTAACACCCATCAACAATTTTTTTGTAGTTTCTTCATCGTGCATGGTAAATGACAACATAGCTCCAAAACCGCTTGACTGACGGCGGGTAATCTCATAACTGGGGTGGCTTTCAAATCCAATATAGTGTACGTTTTTTATTTCAGACCGGGTAATGAGCCACTCTGCTATGACCCTCGTTGTCTCCTGGCTTCGCTCCATACGGATGGGTAGCGTCTTTATGCCGCGAATCACCAGATAACTATCGAAAGGTGATAGTACCGAGCCGATTGTTTTTGAAATTATCCGCAGACGTTCATTGAGCTTTTCATCGTTTAGCACTAGCACACCCGCCAAAACGTCATGATGTCCGCTTAAATATTTAGTGGCAGAGTGCAAAATAATATCTGCACCCAAGTCCAACGGTTTTTGTAAATACGGAGTCATGAATGTATTATCCACAATCAAGAGCAATCCGCGCTTTTTTGTCTCCTGTGCGACAGCGGCAATATCCACCACTTGCATCATGGGATTGGACGGCGTTTCAAGAAAAACTGCTTTCGTCTCCGAAGTAACTGCAGCAATAACGCTTTCGGCTGAATTTGCAAAAGTGAATTTTACGCCGTTCTTCTGCGATATTTGGGTAAAAAGCCTGTGCGTTCCGCCGTATAGGTCATCAGATGACACAATATGGTCGCCGGGCGAAAAAAGCTCCATGAGTACGGATGTGGCGGCCAAGCCGGAGGAAAATGCCAAGCCAAACTGTCCGCCTTCAAGTGCGGCTACGGTATGTTCCAGATGCTCTCGTGTGGGATTGGTTAAACGTGAATACTCAAAATCTGCCGCCGGGTCGAAATCAAAGCGTTCGTAGGTCGCCGATGTAAAAATCGGCACAGCAACAGCACCAACCGTATCGTATTGCTTCTTACAGCCGTGAACACATAGGGTTTCAAAATCCATAATACACCTCATATCCTAAGTTTGTATTTCCGCAAACAACGGAGTGGACAGATACCGCTCCCCGGTATCCGGCAAGATGACAACGATTGTTTTATCTGTATTTTCCGGACGAAGTGCAACCTGCGTAGCCGCCCACGTAGCCGCACCGGAAGATATACCAACAAGCAGACCTTCGGTGCTTGCAATCTCTCGGCTCGCCCAAAAGGCATCTTCGTTTTTGACAGTAATAATTTCATCGTAGATGTGCGTGTTTAGTATTTCCGGTACAAAACCCGCTCCTATGCCTTGGATTTTGTGCGGGCCCGCTCTGCCTTCCGAAAGTACGGGCGAGTCGGCCGGCTCAACAGCGATAATTTTCAAATTGGGGTTTTTTGACTTTAGAAATCCGCCGGCGCCGGTTATTGTGCCGCCTGTTCCAATCCCTGCCACAAAGATGTCAATCTTGCCGTCTGTATCTTCCCAAATTTCAGGGCCGGTGGTTGCAAAGTGTACGGCGGGGTTAGCGGGGTTTTCAAATTGCCTCGGAATAAATGAGTTAGGTGTTTCGGCGGCAAGTTCCTCACATTTTGCAATAGCGCCTTTCATTCCCTTTGCACCTTCGGTCAATACCAACTGCGCACCAAGTGCTTTGAGCATATTGCGCCGCTCAACACTCATCGTCTCCGGCATAGTGAGGATTATCTTGTATCCTCGCGCCGTAGCCACAGACGCCAAGCCGATACCTGTGTTACCGCTTGTAGGCTCGATAATAACAGAGTCTTTATTCAGCAAGCCTTTTTCTTCCGCATCTTCAATCATTGCCTTTGCGATACGGTCTTTCACACTACCGCCGGGATTAAAATATTCAAGCTTTCCCAAAATACGGGCGTTTATGCATTTCACAGCCTCATAGCTCTTTAACCTCAAAAGCGGTGTTCTCCCAATTAGTTCCGACAAGCTGTCGTAAATTTTTTCCATTTTCAAAGGTCCTTTCGATAGCTTACTTTGCATATTTACAAAGTGCGTTATCAATTATATGCGATGAATTTTCATTTGTCAAAACTTCTCAAGGGCACAACGGTCTTTGACGTCTTATCTGCCATTGATACCACATAATATGCTCAAATATGAACATTTAAAGCAGAGACAGTAAGAAAAAACGACCCTGTGATTTAGTTTCACAGGGTCGTTCTTCTGCAACAAAGTGGCGTATTTACAACGTTTTACAGTGTTTTTCGCCACTCATAATTTTGGTGGGCCTTCACGGACTCGAACCGCGGACCGACCGGTTATGAGCCGGTTGCTCTAACCGACTGAGCTAAAGGCCCCCATCATCAGCGTGCCGCTCATAATAGCATATTTTCTGCGAAAATGCAATAGTAAAATTCACAACTACACCGTACCCTGCATTATCATTGCAAGTGCAACCTTTTTAAATCCTGCAACATTCGCCCCTGCTATTAAATCTCCTTTTTTACCGTACTGTCCTGACGTTTCGTAGCAACTGTCAAAAATATTTTTCATTATATCTCTCAGCTTTGCATCAACATCTTCAAAGGACCAAGATAAGCGCATACTGTTTTGAGACATTTCAAGCGCAGAAACAGCTACGCCGCCTGCGTTTGTGGCTTTTCCGGGAGCGAAGAACACGCCGCCGGCTTGCAAAATATGTGCCGCTTCGATTGACGTTGGCATATTTGCGCCCTCGGCTACATATTTGCAACCATTTTCAACAAGAGCTTTCGCGCCATCTTCTAAAAGCTCGTTCTGCGTAGCGCATGGCAATGCTATATCGCAGGGGACTGACCAAACCAAGCCGCCCTCAAAATATTCTGCATCTTTCCTAAACTCTAAATACTCCTTAATTCGGCCGCGCCGAACTTCTTTAATCTCTTTTACAGAGTCAATATCAATGCCGGCAGGGTCAGAGATGTACCCGCATGAGTCGCTGAGTGTTACAATGGTTGCGCCAAGCTCTGCAGCTTTTATTGCCGCATATATTGCCACATTGCCGCTTCCGGATATAACTACTCGCTTTCCCCTAAAATCTTCATTATTTGCTGCCAACATATTTTCCAGCATATAAACAGCACCGAACCCTGTTGCTTCAGTGCGCCCAAGAGAACCTCCGTAAGGAACCCCTTTCCCCGTAAATGCACCCTCATGCACTCCCGTAAGACGCTTATATTGACCATACATGTAACCAACTTCGCGTGTGCCAACGCCAATATCACCTGCCGGCACATCTCTGTCTGCACCAATATGGCGATAAAGTTCATTCACAAAGCTCTGACAAAATGCCATGACCTCTCTATCGGACTTTCCCTTAGGGTCAAAGTCCGCGCCACCTTTAGCTCCACCAAGCGGAAGCCCCGTGAGAGCATTTTTAAATGTTTGCTCAAAAGCGAGAAACTTCATAATGCTTAAAGACACGCTCGGATGAAAGCGTATGCCACCTTTATAAGGCCCGAGTGCACTGTTGTATTGCACTCTAAACCCTCTATTCACCTGAACATCACCTGAATCGTCCACCCAAGGCACTCTGAAAATTATCTGCCTTTCAGGCTCTACCAATCTATCAAGAATTTTTGCTTTAATATACTCAGGATGCTCATTCAAAACAGGCTCAAGCGTGGGCAGAAGCTCAGTTAGCGCCTGATGGAACTCACTTTCGCCAATGCTTTTTTTCTTTACACTATCCAGTAATTTAGTTGAATATGACATAATGCTTTCTCCTTCCTTTAGTATATCGGACTTCAAACCTACTTCACTAGTTTTGCTGTGTATCAACTAAATCACAGAGGTAGGGCGCATATCTATCCCACCACCGATTAAATATTTCTTGAGCTCTGCGACAGTATAATCCTTCTTTTGTCTGTATGGATGGAGACTACTGCCTATGATTGCCGCTCCTGCTTCGGTTTTTGTGAATAAATCTTTTATCTGCTCCGGTGAAGCGGCAGTGCATGACGCTATGAGCGGCATTGAGATGTGAGACTCTACATTTTTTATAAGCTCCGCATCAAACCCATAGAAATTGACCATGCTTCCACCTTTTCCTACACTTTCAATGGTTCGCAGGCACACCTCCCCTGCACCAAGTTGCTCAACTTGCTTTAACCACTCTATGGCATCCAGACCTGCGGCAGTTCTCCCATCATCAATATAAACTTCGTAACCACTCGGCATCTCAACAGTTTTTTTCACGTGAGCCGTCAGCAAAATGCACTGCACACCAAATGCCTTTGCACCCTCTTCTATGAGCTTTGGGTTTTTCACAGCCTGTGTATTTACGCTTATCTTCTCTGCGCCTGCCTTCAGAGCTTTGAACATATCATCTAAGTCTCTAATCCCACCGCCAACGGTGAGAGGCACAAAAACATGCTCGGCAACGCTTTTTATCACATCAATATCTATGTGTGTACTCGATTCGCTCGCTGTCTTATCATAGATGTACAGCTCATCAATTTGCTCCTCATACATCTCTCTCGCAAGGTCAGCGACGTTTTGCTTGCAAACCGTTATTTCGTGCCGTGTCTCGTCCTCAATGAGCTCAGCAACCACGTCAAAACACGCAACCAGTCTTTTTGTTAGCATTTTAATGACCATTCCTTTCGAAAATCGTCAGGCACAAAACGACTCATAAAAGTAATGGTCATTTTGTGCATCATTTGCGGTTCCCCGTAGGGGGAGCAAATCGCACATCTTGTGAATAGGTTTGAATTTATTCAAACTTATTCACCTGCTTTCAAACTTAAAAAACCCCTCAGTAACTTCAGTCCTGTCTCACCGCTTTTTTCAACGTGAAACTGCATTGCATGAATGTTTCCACGACACGCCGCCGCAGTGAACGTGACCCCATATTCAGTTATACCCCATGTGTCGGTAATGTCCGCGGGTTTGACGTAATAAGAATTTACATAGTAATAGTAATCGTCTATTGCTCCGACAGGTGTTTTTTTAGTAAAAACTACCTTATTCCAACCCATCTGCGGCACGCGCTCAATCTTACTGTCGAACTTAACGACATTCCCCTTTAACCAGCCGAGACAATTTGTGTCACTCTCCTCGCTGTGTTCAAACAAAACCTGCATACCAATGCATATACCCAAGAATGGGACTTTTTTATGCAGTACAGCATTTTCAAGTTCTGCCATGAACCCCATTTCTGCAAGTGATTGCATGGTTGCCCTCGCACTTCCAACACCCGGCAGAATTATGTGTGTGGCATCTTCAAAGTCATTTGCAGTTTTTGCTAAAATTGCGTTTGCACCCACTTTGTTAGCGGCATGCAGAACGCTTGGAGCATTACCTGCCTTATAGTCGATAATGGCGACTTTTCCGGGAATTTTTTCGCATTTCATGTGGCTTTTTGTCCTTTCACATTTAGGGTTTGAGAGATTATATCACATAAAGTTTGAATATGCACTACACATATGATAGAATTAATGTGAAGAAATTTATTATATAAAAAGGTGATTTTTTTTGGAAACGAAAATTTTAGACGCAAATATTGAAAAAAGCATAGAACTATGTGCCGATGTTATAAAATCCGGTGGTCTTATCGGAGTTCCAACTGAAACAGTCTATGGACTTGGTGCAAATGCCCTGAGCAGTGATGCTGTTATGAAAATCTTTACAACCAAGGGGCGTCAGCCTGATAATCCGCTGATTGTTCATGTCGCGTCGCCATCAGATGTCGGCTTGGTTGTGCGGGAAATTCCCGCTGTCTTTGAGATTTTAACGAAAACTTTCTGGCCGGGACCTCTGACCCTTGTTATGAAAAAAACTGATGCCGTACCCGACAGCGTAAGCGCAGGACTTGACACTGTTGCTGTTCGTATGCCGGAGCATCCTGTCATGCTCCGTCTGATTGAAAAAAGCGGCGTACCTATAGCCGCCCCCTCGGCAAACATATCCGGTAGCCCCAGCCCAACCAAAGCGCAGCATGTTTTCAATGATTTGTTCGGCAAGATACCATATGTTTTGGATGGCGGAGATTGTCGCATTGGCGTAGAGTCAACAGTTGTAGATATCACCGGAGACGTTGCACAAATCCTGCGTCCCGGTGGGGTAACATATGAGGAACTTGTGAAAGTTCTGGGCGCTGTTGAAGTCTTTGCTCCGTTAAACTCCTCAGACGTTACAGCACCGCGCAGTCCGGGCATGAAGTACAGGCACTACTCACCAAAAGCCCCTGTAATAGCCGTTGTTGGCCCTGCCGAAAAGTCCGCTGAGTTTATCAGAACTAACATAGTGGGCGGTTGCAAGTGCGCAAACCATTCCGAGATTGACACGAGACTTGCTGAAAACCCAAAGAAAATTGCGGCACTTATGTTTGACGATTATTCATTTGATAATCCTGCGGTTGTTTGCTTCGGAGCCTGCTCAGACCATAAAGCGCAAGCGGCAAACCTCTTCGACAGTCTAAGACGGCTCGACAGCCTAGATTATAACGTAATATTAGCGCAGGTTCCCGAGCAAAAAGGTCTGGGGTTAGCCGTAGCAAACAGAATTCTAAAAGCCGCCACAGTCGTGGAGAATGTGTGATTTATACAAGTTAGCAGAGGTATGGCTGTTTGCGGAGTCTTTTTTTCGAGAACAGCGGTGTAGATCCCGATGGCTCGAAAAAAAGCGTAGCAAATTGCCATGCCTCTGCGGAAAACGCAGCACCTAAACTGCAAAAACGAAAGGAACACCTATTATGGATTTAGTCATTAAGAACGGTACAGTTGTCACAACGAGTGAAATGTTTTCTGCCGATGTTGGGGTGCAAAACGGCAAAATCGCTGCTATCGGGCAGAATTTATCCGGTGATGAAATAGTAGATGCGAGTGGTTTGCTTGTGCTCCCCGGAGGAATCGATGTGCACACGCATCTGCAAATGGACGTTGGCAAATTTTCCACCGCCGACAGCTATTTTGCAGGCACCAGAGCCGCCGCATGTGGTGGTGTGACTACAGTTTTCGACTTTGCACTTCAAGACTTTGGAGAGAACATGGTAGACACCATAAAAAGGCGCGAAACACTGTGTGCGCCACAGGCGGCAGTTGACTACGCCTTTCATGTTGCGATAAAAGATATAAGCGGAAACCTGCTTGACTCCATGAAACAGGCTGTGGAATATGGCGTGCCTACATTTAAAATATACATGGTATACGACATCGGCGTGAGTGACGGCGATTTTTACAGAGCCCTAGAAGAATCAGCAAAAATCGGCGCACGCATAAGTGTCCACGCAGAAAACCGTGAAATTATCGACCTGCTCACCAAACGCTTTGTAAAAGAAGGCAAAACCGACCCTTGGCACCACTACCTCTCACGCGCAGAATTCACCGAGGGAGAAGCTGTAAGCCGAGCCATCACATGGGCAGTTTCGGCAGGCGCTCCGCTCTACATCGTACACTTAGCGTGCAAAGAAGGTGTCGAAGCCCTTATAAAAGCGCGTAAAGCAGGACATAAAATCTATGCCGAAACGTGTCCCCAATACTTAAACTTCACATCTGAAGTATATAAGCGCGAAGATGGACACCTGTTCATTTGCAGTCCGCCCGTTAAAGGAAAAGAAAGTAACGAGGCGCTTTGGCAGGCAATAAAAGACGGATATATCGACACGGTTGCAACAGACCACTGTCCTTTCCAGAAAACAGACAAAGACGAGGGGCTCACTGATTTTACCAAGAGTCCCAACGGTTGTGCAGGTGTTGAAACCATGTTCCCATACATACTCTCCGAAGCTAATAGAGGGCGCATCAGCTTTTCTCGTGCTGTTGAGCTGTGCTGCACATCTCCGGCGGCACTCTTTGGCTGTGCCGATAAAGGCTCGCTGACTCCCGGCAAAGATGCCGATATCGTGCTGTATGACCCATCACTTGATGTCACCATTGCAAATAAAAACATGCATTCCGACGTTGACCACACAATATGGGAAGATGTCACTCTGAGTGGATACCCGGTACAGACATACTCAAAAGGCAAGCTCGTCTACAAAAATGGTGAATTCGTGGGTTCACCCGGTTGGGGCAGGTTTATACAGCGCAAACTTGACAATTAAGTTTTTTTTATGATAAAATGATTTTCATAGTAATCATTTTATAAGTTACTTTAACCTTGGCGTGAGGGCATGTTACATGCCACATAAATTTAGCATTGTGCTATTGACTGTTTGCGCCTCGAGCGCAACGGAAGGAATGTGTTTTATATGAAAACTTTTGTAGTTGCTATTCCTTTCTTTGATTCGGAAATGTCCGTTGGCGCATATCGACTCAGCTCCAGGAGCGGGCAGAATCTTTTGGGTATGCTCGTTGACGAAATGAGCCTGTCTGACGCAGTTTTATCTCCCGGACTTGATTTAGTTATGTCCCTCGGAGTTGAGCCTTTTGCCGGCGACAGTCGTTTATTTATTGATATAAATGAATTTCACCTGCTCATGCGTACCCCCATAGTGCTCGGCATAAATCCGGAGCTTTTAGTTTGCATTTTGCCAAGTCAAATTAATACCGACAGTGCCGTTATCGAAAAGATAGCAGAACTCAAAGAACTTGGATTCTGCGTTGCTGTTGACGGCGTGCTTCCGGGCAGTATACAAAACCCGCTGTTCGAGCATATCGACTACATGATTATTGATATATCCAAGTTCACAGTTGACGAAAAATTCATAGCAACAGTCAAAATGCTCTCTGCCCTAAAGCATGTTGTGCTCTCTGAAGTCAATGATATGGCGACTTTCGAAGCACTTTCAGGACTGAAAAACACACAGTATTGCGGTCGTTTCTTTAACCAACCCATCACAGAAGGTGTAAGCAAGATTTCTCCGCTCAAAATTAATGCACTTACTCTTTTAAAGCGTGTAAATCAAGAAGATTTTGATCTCGGCGACATCGCAGACACAATTGGGCAAGACCCATCGCTGTCGATTTCTCTGCTCAGATTTATCAACTCAATTATGCCAAGAAAAATCGAGTCTTTGAGAAACGCTGTAGCCATTTTGGGTCAAAAAGAAGTCAAGCGTTGGGCAACTGCAGCAATATCTATCCGTCTTGCCGATGACCGACCGAATGAGGTAACTCGGCTCAGCTTGATTCGTGCCCGATTTGCTGAAAATCTGGCGGCATCGTTTGAAATGGGTGTTTCTTCACAGAGCCTATTTATGATGGGACTATTTTCACTGCTTGATGTAATTTTAGAGCGTCCAATGGAGCAAGCGGTAGCTGAGGTCGCCGTAGACGAACATGTCAAGAAAGCTCTGGTCGAAAAATCCGGTGAATTTTACAAGGTAATGCAATTTATAGATGCCTATGAACATGCCGACTGGGATAAGATAGCCATTTTGATGGTCAACCACAACCTAAATTTAGATAGCGTAACAAATGCTTTTGTAGATGCACTAGTCTGGTACAAAGCTCTGCTCGACGCAATTACAGAAGAAGAAGGCGAAGAGTATATCTAAGACAGAACATGCTTTCGACTCAGTGCATGTCAGACATATTTAAGCATAACAAAAGGCGACCAAGAGCGGTCGCCTTTTCATTATCGTTAAGATAAATTGCACTAATCTTTCTTCTCAGGCAACTTGTCTTTACCTGCATCAGATGGCAGTACCGCATTTAAGATAACACCAAGAATTATTGCAACCGGCAGGTTCATTCTGTCGAGACGCACGGTTTGATCTGCTATTTCAATCAGAATCGGCGTACCGAACCTCATGCCGATACCAACCACGAGCATCACAGACATTATGATTAGATACTTTGAAATATCAAGGTTCACATGCTCTTTGACATTGCGCATTCCGATTGAAGCTATCATACCGTAGAGCATAAATGATGCGCCACCGATTATAGATACGGGAATCGAGTTTATTATCTCGGCGAACAGCGGCGAAAGACCCAAAAGAATCGCAAACAATGCACCGATTGCCACGACAAAAGATGAGAAAACTTTTGTTATTATAAGGAGTCCGACATTTTCAGAGTAGGTTGTGTTCATCGGTGTGCCAAAAGCTGCGACAATCATTGATTGCAAGCCATCTGCGAAAATCGTTCTGGACAGCCCCGGTTTATTTCTCACTAAGTCCTCACCCATTTCCGCTCCGACTATAACGTGGTCGGCAATGTTCTCAGCCACTGTGGCAAGCGAGAACGGTGCAAGCATCAAAATTGGTACAAGTGCGAATCTTGGAGTCATAAATGGAGGTAAGCCAAAGAGGTCAGCCTCGACAATAGGTGCGTAAGCTATGATGTTGCCTCCATCTTGAGCGGTTACGCCAACGAGTTGCATGACCGTTGCAACAAAATATGCTCCGACCAGTCCAATCAAAATTGGGAAAGCCTTTAATTTTCCTTTGCCAAAAACCATAACAACAATGATTATTATTAAAGTAAGTGGTCCTAAAATCCAGTTAGAAGCAAATTGGTTAACTGCGTGAGGAGCTAAAGTAATACCAATCAGAACAACTGTCGGCCCTGTTACAGCGTGTGGCAAGAAGTTCATAAACTTGTTTGCACCAACAGCTTTGACTATTGCCGAGAAAATTAAGTATACTACACCTGCGGCGAGAATCCCGCCAAGCGCATATTGTAATCTTTGCTCATGTGTAAACAAAACTTCATAGACTTCGCCGTCATAAAAGACATCAGGGAAAGGCCCGTACCGTGGGTCAATTATTGCCATAACACCAATCATAAAAGCAAAGCTACTGCCCATCGTCAAAGGCGACTTACCCTTAGTTAGGATTAAAAAAATGAGAGTACCAACTCCCATACCAAAAAGTGTAACTTGTGGACTCATGCCTAACGCCAAAGGAACGATGATTGTTGCCCCAAACATTACGAGCATTGATTGTAAACCCTTAATAATCAGCGAAAACGGATTTTCGCCCCTGTGCGCCGTCTGCGCAACACTGGAAACATCCCAATACTTGCCCCAAAGCCCTTTTTCTTTCTCAGAACCACTCATGCAACTACCTCCAATAATTAAATTTTAGTAAAAATGGGCAAAATTTTTTCGTGCTCCGCCCCAAGCCCACTTATTCTGAGAGGTATTGTACTATATAAAAATCCGTAATGCAATCAGACTTTTGCGATTTTCACATTTTTGTGAAAAGTACACATCTAAGCACTATATACAGGGCAAGTGAATTGTGTAAAACTATATGTAGTGTACAAACATGCAACAGGTGAGCCGGGGTATGGCAGTTTGCGTAGTCTTTTTTGCGAGAACAGCGGTGTAGATCCCGATGGCTCGCAAAAAAGCGTAGCAAATTGCCATACCTCGGCGGCAATCAACGGAAAGACAACCTCACCCTAAAAGCGCAGAACAAAGCCCGTCGAAGTCTAAATAGTCCTCAACAAACTGCTTTCTGAGCAAGTTTAGCGGGATAAACTCGTTATACTTTCCGCGTACCTGAACATTATCGGGTAACGGAAAATCATACAAATTAGGCTTTGAGTGCAAAATATCGTAAATGGTATCTTCAAGCGATTCCTTCGAGCCACTATACACAACCTCAAGAAAAACAGCACTAATCCAAGGTAGCCTACTCTTAATCCCACGATTCAGTAGCGCATAATGCAAAGTGAAAAGTTGCCGTGTTCCAACCCATGGAAAAATAGCAAACTTCTTTTCAGAAAGCGGAGTTACAAGATTATCTAAAATGCCACTGTTGCGAGAGATGTACCGAATCTCCTCAAGCCGCGGAGCAGAGCGCTCGCTCAGGTACGGAAAAGCATCATCCGAAACCAAAATCTCACGCATTTTTCGCACCAAAACGGTATGCAAGTCAATCTCAAAATCCACATCCCAATCAACAAGTGAAATCCCCGGCACCTGCTTGACAAAAATAACCTTGCTCTGCTCGTTCACGTCAACCGTTTCCCACGCAAGTCCCGCAAGCGCAAAGCGCACGCCAACAGGATAAACCTTGTCAACCGTACCAATGGTGCGGTTTTCGTCCTTTACGAGCAAATAGTCCGTCGAAAGAAAAACCGTGAGAAACTTGTGGCTGTTTACAATCTTCTCGCCCTCTCTGCCGATGATAAGCCCATCTCGCTCCGTGCGTTCAAGCTGGCTAATATCAACGAGGTGGCGCAAAAGCTGCTGATAATCTTCCTGGGAAATATGAGAAAAGCAGCCCAGAGTTAAGATATCTGAAGCAAGCGCCGCAGGAGACATTTCACCCGCACTTTTGAGATGACTCATTGTCTGGTGATAGAGCAGATTATATGCGTGATTATACGGATAAATCGGCTCAAGCCACCGTGTTTTTGTGTAAAGCTCAATAATGGCAATAATTCTTATAAGCTCCCAATTTATAGGGCCTAAAATGTCGTCGGTATTGATAACAATTCCCTCGACCAAAGTAAAAAGAAGTTGCGGAATTTGACCGCGCCGCCCGCAACGCCCAAGCCTCTGAGCAAAACTTGACACATTCATAGGCGCACCAACCTGCACAGCTTGATCAAGCGAACCGATGTCAATGCCGAGCTCAAGCGTGACAGTCGCCCCGGTGACAATTTTCTCATCCTCGGACTTCATCTCGTCCTCAGTAGTCTCACGGAGCAGTGCCGAGACATTGCCGTGGTGAACTCTGTAGACATCGGGAGCCTTGTTTTTCAGTGCAATTTCACGCAAATTAGCAAGGATAAACTCAGTTTCCTCACGGCTGTTCGTGAAGATAATTGTTTTTTTGTCAAGCGTTGCCTTAAATAGATATTCAAAATGCTCACGGTCGCCGATATTGCCGCTATCACTGACATTGGTGGTGTACATAGCTGTTGGACTTCCACTCTCCTGCTGAAAGTCGCGCTTGTCAGCATAGTTGACGAACCTCTCAACATGAATGCGCACACGCTTTTTACCCTCATCGGTTATAGGTGAACTGCACTTTCTATTTGTACCGTTATTCAGCCAAGTCTCCGCCATGCTTATATCACCCATGGTGGCAGATAAACCAATCCTGCGAGGGATTACACCCGTGAGCCTTTGAACGCGCTCAAGCACACACAGAAGCTGAAGCCCACGAGCATCTCGCATAAAATGATGAACCTCATCAATTATGACATATCGCAAATCCGAAAACATCTGCATACAAGCCCCACGTTTGTTAGTAGCAAGGCTTTCAAGTGATTCAGGCGTTATCTGCAAAAGTCCTTTCGGGTCCTTCATAAGCTCATCTTTTTTAGTCTGTGAAGCATCGCCATGCCACTTGCAAACAGGAATATTAGAATCAAGCAAAAGCTCTTCAAGCCGCTTAAACTGGTCGTTTATCAAAGCCTTCAAAGGTGAAATATATAGCACCCCAACAGACTTAGAGGGATTATTCCAAAGGTCTGTCAAAACAGGCAAAAACGCCGCCTCGGTCTTGCCCGAAGCCGTACCCGACGAGAGAAGCAAATTGTCATCCGAGTCAAAAATAACCTTACAAGCCTCAACTTGATTACCCCGGAGCTCTTCCCATTTATTCTGATAAATAAAATCCTGCACAAACGGCGCAAGCCGTTCAAATGTGTTCATGGTAGATTTAATCCCCCTCTACGCGCTTCAATGTCAACAGGTTAAGGGTATTCATCCTGACTCGTCATTGCGGGCTTGACCCGCAATCCCCTCAGAAATGCGCATTATTCGTGGGATTCCGCGTCAAGCGCGGAATGACGATAATATTTTGCTTTTCTTAACTTGTTGACATTGCTAAGCACTCTGCTTTAGATCCCGCCTCTCATAGGCAATTATCCCAAGCAAAAGCAACGCAACCGCAATGGCAGTCAAAACAAACGAAGCAGTAAAGTTTATCTCATCGACAGGCAGTAGCGGAACATGCCCAAACGGTGTAATCTGCCCAAGCCACTCAGGCAAATCGAGCATTCGACCCATAAACAGCGTGAAAAATGAAAACGCAAAATACGCCCAAATAGAAGAAGTGAATCGAGGGACAAGTCCTCCGAGTAAAAACACAAGCCCTATAAAGACCCAAAGAGCAGGCAAAAACACCATGTTAGCCTCAAACAAAAATCTAAAGGAAATAGGCTCATCCAAGAAAGTCGCAGACACAAGATAAAGCCCACCGGCATTGACAAACTGAAGAGCAATGCTCAAAAGAAACGCAGGGATTGCATAACTGCAAAGATACCGCTCTCGCGACACCGGAGAAGACAAAATAGACTCAGCACGCCCTTCACGCTCCTCAGAAAAAGGTCTCAGCGCAATGATTAAAAGGGGAACAGAGGAGAAAATAGCACCAACTATGGTGATGGTAGAGACAAACATCTCAATCACGGGAAAATCATCACTGACCCCGATAATCATTTGATAAAACTCACTCTCGGCAATAAAAGAATCAATATCAGGCAAAATAGTTCCATAAGAAGCGGCGAGAATAAAAATGATTACAACCCAAGCAATCATAGTTCCTCGCAAAAGCCGAAAACTAAACCCAAGCGGAGAACGCATAAGCCGCCCGCCCTGTGGCTTGCCGCGTCGAGCGGCAATGAATCCCTGCCCAATATCACGTACAGCGTTCAGCTTATACGCCGCCGCAGTGACCACAACGATCAAAATAAATAAAACAACGGAGGGTAGAATATTGTTTTCCACAAAAAACTGCGAACGCTGAATTAAACCGAGCGGGCTGATAAGAGAAATAATCTCGCTCTCTAAATCGCCCGCGGCACGTATAAAATACAAAACAGCCATCGCTACAAAAGAATAACCCGTAGCCCCACGTGAAGAAGCTGAAAGCTGAGAGAAAAGTGCAGCAACAGCGGCGAAAAATAACCCAAACAGCCCCAATGCCACACCATAGAGCATAGATGCGCCAAAAGGCATACTTTCTTCGCCGACCGATGCGATTAAAAGTCCCGTCAAAAGAGCCAAAACAGCATTTACGATAACGGCTGTAATCATGGTAGAATTCAAAATCGCAAGCCGTCCTGTAGGCAAAGACCGCACAACTTCAGTGCGTCCCGCCTCTTCATCCGCTCTTGTGTGGCGCACGACAAGAAAAATATTCATCGTAGCAACTGCCATAGCCACCCAAATAAACATCAAAACGCTGTACATAGCACCTGCCGTAAAATTATCTGCGCCGTAAACAGGTCCCATCATAGCAATCATTGCAGGATTTTTTAAAGTCTCAGCCAATGCTTGCCTCGCAGGGGCATCAAACATCTCAGGTACTCCAAGAGCAAGCACGTAGGAAAAAAGTGCGAGCGAAATAATCCAAACAGAAGAAACAACCCGCTCACGCCGAATCTTAAAACGAACAAAAGTTCCGGTATTTTCAAAAAGTCCTCGCATAATAATGACTATTCCTTTCGATAAAATCTAGGCACATTACGTGCTGTTAGTCTTGATAATGAAGCATAAACACATCTTCAAGTGATGGTGGCATACTCTCAAACCGCTTAATGCCAAACTTGGCAATAAGTTCAGTAACCCTGCCGACCTGACCGGAGTCTACCATAAATGTAAGCCCACTCATATGCTCGGCAATGTTATGCACACCTTCAGAGCCTTCAAGCCCCTCAACAGGTCTGTCGGTCTCAATTCGCATCGTGACACGAGTGAGATGCCTTAGATCGTCAAGTGTACCTGAATCCACCAATTTACCTTTGCGTATAATACCGACCTTATCGCAGAGCTGTTCTACTTCTGACATGATATGACTTGAGAGAAAAACACCCTTGCCTAAATTTTTCTGTTCTAAGACACACTCCTTAAACACGTGCCCCATAAGTGGGTCAAGCCCACTCGTAGGCTCATCGAGTATGTAAAGCTCTGCATCAGATGCAAAAGCCGCAACCAATGCCACCTTCTGTCGATTGCCCTTAGAATAAGTCCGACACTTCTTAGACGGGTCAAGTTCAAAACGCTCAATAAGGCTCTCGCGCCTAGTCTTATCGACTTTACCACGCAGATTAACAAACAAATCCACAACCTCACCGCCCGTGAGATTAGGCCAGAGGTTCACATCTCCCGGTACGTAAGCTATTTTCTTGTGAATTTCCACAGCATTTTTCCACGCATCCAAACCAAAGACTTTCGCAGTCCCCTCAGTGGCTTTCAAAATGCCGAGTAAGACACGAATAGTGGTAGTTTTACCTGCACCATTCGGGCCGATATAACCAAAAACTTCCCCCTTATCCACAGTCAAGCTAACATTATCCAGTGCAGTCAACGCCCCAAACTTTTTCGTCAAATTGGTAACTTCCAAGCTAAAATCAGACATTACTTTCCCCTCCAATAATATATATCAAGTAATTCTATCACATTGGGCAGGATTAGCAAGAAAAAAATTTGCTCACAAATGTATTGAATAAAATTCAATCAGTATGGTATACTAAGTTTTAAAGATGTCCATACACATTAAAATCGTAAAGAGGTTATATAAATGTCAAAAATCCGCTTGATGATCATCGACGATTCACTGTTTTTCAGAACATTTCTCGCCCAGCAACTAAGCAGAGAGGCAAGCATTGAGATAATAGGTAGTTTTGGCGACCCGGTTGCGGCATCGCAAAAAATAGCGTCTCTGCGTCCGGACGTTATAGCTCTCGATATGGAAATGCCGCGAATGAGGGGAGATGAATTTCTTCGCAAAGTTGCACCGAGCCACAAAAACGTTAAGGTAATCGTTATAAGCGCATTGTCCGAAAACGTATTTGATGCCATGCAAGCGGGGGCTATTGACTTTGTAGGCAAACCCGGCTCAACACCGGGATTTGACGAAAAGCAATTTGTCAGAGAAATAATCGAGAAAATCAAAATCGCATCGCAAGCATACACAAAAACACGTGAAGATTTTGCTCGCTCAAAACCACAGACAGCTCGCCCGTCTCCCGCAGTGAGTTCCATGGTTCTCGGCGCAAGTTCCAAGAACGTCATAGCAATTGGAGCATCCACCGGAGGTACAGAGGCAATAATCGAAGTGGTCAAGAACTTCCCGGTATCAACTCCCGGAGTTGTGATTGTACAACACATGCCACCGGTATTTACAAAAATGTATGCAGAACGTGTCAACAAAATTTGTGCGATGACAGTACGTGAAGCGAAAAATGCAGACAGAGTAACCAAAGGCACAATCCTCATAGCTCCGGGCGGTGATGAGCAAATGACTCTGCGCCAAGATTCACAAGGATACTATGTCAAACTTGGAAAAGCTCCTAAAGTAAGCGGGCATTGCCCCTCTGTTGACGTCCTTTTTGAGTCAGTGGCAAAGGTGGCAGGCAAAAGCGCAGTAGGAGTAATTCTCACGGGAATGGGGTCCGACGGAGCGCGAGGAATGACAGAGATAAAGAGAATGGGTGGACACACCATTGGGCAAGACGAGGCATCCTGCGTAGTATACGGTATGCCCATGGAAGCTTTTAAGAGAGGTGGGGTCAGAGAGCAAATTTCCCTATCATCAATTGGAGATGCGGTTCTGCGCCGTTTTAGTGGTCGTTAATGAATTTTACAAGAGTAGAAAAAGTAAAAAACTGGTTTAAAGAGCGTGTGAAAATACCGCCGGGTGTCACAATAGCCATATGCGTATTACCCGCTGTTTTGGTAGCACTGTTCTACATACTGCGCGGAGTCAGAAGTGTGATGGATTTCGTGGTATTTTATGTTGCTGCGCCAATCCGAGGATTTTTCGCACTTCTCAGTTCAATATACCCGTTTGCCATAATGGAAGTGCTCACCGTATTTCTGGTAATTTTCTTTTTCTACCACATAATCAAATCAATAAAAGACACGGCACGCAGACGAGGAAAGTGGAAACAACTCGGCAAAAAACTATTACCCCTACTGGTCATTGCGATGTACCTGTTTGCAGGGTTTTCGTGGCTTTGGAGCAGTGGTTATCATGCCACCGGATTTGCAGAAAGATACGGATTTCGAGGAGGCGGCGGCACAGTCGAAGAGCTAACCACAGTCACAGAATTTTTCGCAGAGCGGGCAAACGAACTATCCACGCAAGTGCCGCGCGATGCAGACGGCAGATATCTAGAGGACAGGCGGCAGATGTTCGCAGATTCAATATATACATTTGACAACATATCTGAAAGGTTCCCAAGCCTTGATGGCAGGCTATACCCACCAAAACCTATGCTTTTTTCATGGCTAATGACCATAACAGGCTATTCAGGAATGTACTTCGCCCTCACAGGCGAAGCGATGATAAACGTAAACCCGCCGGGAATAACAATGCCTTTCACCGTAGTGCATGAGCATGCACATCAACTCGGTGTGTTCTCTGAAAACGAAGCAAATTTTGTAGCAGTACTTGCAAGCATTAGCTCCGAAAAACCCGTATTTATGTATGCAGGTTATTTGGTAGGCTTAAACTATTTATTAAATGCACTGGCAGGCGTAAATGCTGAGGCATGGCACGAAATAACAAACAGCCTGACTTATGAGGTCAGGCGAGATAGGGAAGAAGTTTTTTCCTTTTGGAGAGAACGAAATGTAGCAGATACAGGCTGGACCTTCCTTGACAACATCCTAACAAATCTAATGGAAACAACAAGCGAGGTAGTAGATCGAATCTATGACGCGTACCTAAGAGGTCAAGGAGAGGAACTGGGAATTCTATCCTACGGAGCAGTAGTTGATCTGCTGATGGAATACTTTGCACCCACCCTACAAACTTCTCCTTAGCTTGACTGCCCCCAGTGCTGTGGCAAAAACAGCATCATCGGGCAAAATGAAATTGAGCTCAGAAATAGCCTTGAATTTAGCAAAAATAGGCTTTGCCTGTGGAAACATAGCGAGAGAGCCGGTAAGGACAACATCTTTTACAGAGTCATTTTTTAAGGCAAATATAGCAAGCATTCCGACAGTCTCAAAAACAAGATTTAGAATACCGAGTGCGACATCTGAATCAGATGCCGTGCTTTTAGTTTTTCCAAAATTCGATGCAGTCAAATCAGCAGGCAAAGTATCTAAACCGCCTGAGACAATATCGGATACGGAGAGGTCAACATTTTTTATACATCCATTATCCGCAAGGGTTAAGATATAATCAATGTCATTTTTATCGAGCATCAAAGAGGCGAGCCCGGCAACAGTGCCACCTCCGACTCCCGTGCCGCCGAGATGGGAAATGCCGGCAGGTGAAACTCTAACAAATGCCGTTCCCGTGCCCATACTTACGACCAGAGCTTCGCTAAGTCCGGAAATCGCAAGCGCACCATACCCTATGGCCTCAAATTCGCTGACTTTTCGTGTTGAAATGCCAAAAACCTGCTCATCTATAAACGTAGCTCCAACCCCGGTCAGGAAAATCTCAGAAACATCAGTTGGAAGTGCTTTATGTTGTCTGAGAAACTTGCCGATAGCTCCATACATCGAAGTAACTTGGTCTGCCGCCTTGACCTGCATCATGCCGATACACTTTTCACCGCTAAAACCAACAATTTTAGTCGTAGAACCACCCACATCAATGCCCAAAATAATACTCATTGCAATTAGCCCCCTATAAGTGTATAATCATAATATAGAAGTAAAGTAAGCCTGTCAAGGCAAATCCGAAGATACGAAAAAACGAAAAAGGTAAGTGTTATGAGATTTTTTATTGGCTCAGTTCCGTTTTTTAATGCGAATATGTCAGTCCACGCCTACAAAATGATGACACAGGACGGGGACAAACTCCTTGGAACAGCAGAGGATCACCGTATGTTAGGTGGTGAATTGATGGCGCTCGCCCTCGATTATGTCAAGGAGATAGGCACTGAACCATTTGCCGGAGAGACAGAGCTGTTTGTTGACATCAGCAAATATCAGCTCCTTATTGGTATGCCCTTGTCCCTTGGGATTCCACCGGAAAAAGTTGTATGTGTGGTAAAAAAAGAAGCGCTTGCAGACAATGCCACATCGGCAAAACTAGGCAGATTAAAGAGAAAAGGCTACAAGCTCGCCATAGAAGGTTACCCCCGCACGATGAGCATGGACACGGCAGTTAATGTTTTTGACTACGTATTGCTCAGTTGTCGGCACAAAGATTTTCAAAGAGAACTAAAAGAGATACGACCCTACATATTTAAAATACGCCTTGTCATCACAGAAGTGCCGGACATGGAGAGTTTCAACAAATATTCAGGTGCAAGGGGAGTGCTATTGTCAGGCAATTTCTACAGCCAGCCGATTACAAAAGGCAAAACAGACATTTCACCTCTAAAAATAAACGCCCTGAACCTTCTCGGTCAAATAAATGACGAATCGTTCGAATTGGGAGAGGTTGCCGACATCATAGGAAGAGACCCTGCACTCTCAATTTCACTCCTGCGTTTTTTAAACACCATGAACCCTGACAGGAGCCGTAAAATAGACTCAATCCGTAACGCAGTGGCAATTTTGGGTCAAAATGAAGTACGAAAGTGGGCCACAGTAGCAATCTCAATAGGCATGGGAGAGGACAGACCCAGTGAAATCACAAGATTATCTCTGCTGAGAGCGAAATTTGCAGAAAATTTGGCGCCCACATTTGAACTGGCACTTAAATCCGGCTCTCTATTCATATCCGGGCTATTTTCGCTATTAGATGTAATTTTGCAAATGCCATTGGAAAGAGCTATAAACGAAGTCGCTGCATCAGGAGAAATACGCGACACACTACTTGAAAAAAAAGGTTCTCTAAGCGACGTAATGAGCTTGGTACTTGCATACGAGCAAGCAGATTGGCACAACACATCACTTCTGATGGTGCGATACGGCGTAGATGTAGACACGTTGACAAAAGCATATGTAGATTCACTCTACTGGTACAGGCAGCTCCTCGATGCCATAGAAGACGAAGAAGTCGCAGAGGAAGAGGCATCACTGGAAATAGCCAGCGAACTGGAAAATGAAAACCAAGCGTAACAAGGAGTTAGTTTGAAAGAGTTCAAACTAACAAAGGAATGCGCCACTCGCTCCCCCTTTGGGGAACCGCGAGGTGATGTGCAAAATGACCAGTACTTTTCATGGTTACTTTGTGTCTGAGATTTTTCGAAAGGAATGGTCATTACAATGAGAGTGATGGCAGTAGATTTCGGCGATGCACGTACAGGAGTGGCTGTCTCCGATACAACAAAAACTCTGGTGGGCGACGCATGGATAATTCTCTCCAAAAAAATGACAGAAACGGCGCAAAAGGTAGCTGAAGAAGCCGCCACACGCGACGTTTCTTGTGTCGTGGTAGGTCTGCCCAAGAATATGGACGGGAGTATAGGTCCCAGAGCAGAAAAAAGCAAAGAATTCGCGGAACTATTAGGTACCCTAACCAAAGTAGAAATAAAACTATGGGATGAACGCCTGACAACAGTAAGCGCAAACAGAGTGCTGAAAGAGACCGGAAACTTCGGCAAAAAGCAAAAAAACAAACGAGACGCAATAGCCGCCGCAATTATTCTGGAGAGCTATTTGGGTAGTTTGTAATTCAACTTCCCACCTACCGCCATAAATACTTCCTCAGCGCACCAACAACGAGCTCAAACTCCAGAGGCTTGCTTATATGCCCGTTCATGCCTGCGGCTAGGCAAGTCTCGACGTCTTCGCGAAATGCATTTGCTGTCATAGCCACAATCGGCACTGAGTCGGCTTGTGGGGTATTGGACTGTCTAATGCGCCTTGTAGCTTCAAGGCCGTCCATCACAGGCATTTGTAAATCCATGAAAATCAAATCATACTTTGAGGGGTTTGCGAGGAAAAGCTCAACAGCTTCAGCACCGTCAGTGGCGCAATCTATATCAAGATTGGTAGACTCCAGCATAGCCACAACAATCTCACGGTTAATGTCAACATCCTCTGCAAGCATAACGGCGAAGCCGCTGAAATCAGCATTGGAAACAATACCATCACCGGGAGAGACGACACTGTCCGTGGCGGTCAGTTTGTTTTCACTGTATATAGGCTTCGCATGAGGATCAAACGGAAGCCGCACAATAAACGAGACCTTTGTGCCTCTTCCGAGAGTTGACTCAAGCCAAATCTTGCCGCCCATCATTTCGACGACACTCTTACAAATCGTAAGTCCGAGCCCTGCACCGCCGTACTTTCGAGAAGTACCGGATTCAGCTTGTTCAAAAGAGCTAAACAGATGAGCTTGTTGCTCAGGGCTTATGCCGATACCATTGTCGATAACCTCAAAAAGTATAGTGCAGTTGCTACTATGTTTCTCTTTTGCCACTAGGTTGAGCGTTATGGAACCACCCTCAGAAGTAAATTTGACCGAATTGGACAATAGGTTGGTAATGACCTGCATGAGCCGTTGGTCATCACCAATAAAAGCATCAGGCAGAGCGGGATCAACGCTAAAGACCATTCTCTGCTGCTTTTGTTCAACACGGTAATTCATAAGATCCCTGACATGCGTGAGAAGTTCGCGCAGAGAAAACTTGACGCCTGACAGACTATACTTATTTGCCTCAATCTTTGAAACATCTAAAATATCATTAACAATCCCCAAAAGATGTTTCGATGCATCATTTATCTTACTGAGCGCATAATTTTTCTTTTCAATATCGTGAGATTCCGCACCCACACTTGCCATACCGATTATGGCGTTGAGCGGAGTGCGAATCTCATGGCTCATATTCGAGAGAAAGTTGCTCTTCGCACCACTTGCAACTTCGGCCTTTTCACGAGCAACCTGAACATCGGTTGCAGTTTTTTGAGCAATGTTATAGTTATCCTCAATGCTGTCAGCCAAGTAGTCAAGGGCGTTTGACAGATACCCAAATTCATCAGTAGCCGCAGAGTTTATCCTAAAATGCCTGTCATCAGACATGAAAGTATACACAGCATCTGCAACCTCTTTAGTCCGCCTTGCAACAGAAGACGAGACAAGAAATGCAATAATCAAGACAATAATGAGAGTAGAACTGCTGACTATGAGGAGCATAGTGATATATTGCTCCAATGCATTATTGATAAGTTCGGTAATGTCTAGTTCAAAAACACCTGCAAGTGCCGCATAATCGAGTATAGGGTTCGTAATAAGTGAAAAATTGCGAACATGGTCATAGTTGAGAGCCATGGTGACAAATCCCCATATTTCACCATTAAAGTCCGCAACAGGCGTAACCCACCGCTGAATGGCTTCAAATGAGTCATCACCATAAACGAAATCACCAATCATTTCAGAAACAAACACCTCTCCCACAGTGAGATGCTGTACCACAGACCAATACGTCTCGCTACCAAGATATGTGTTATTTTCATTTGACACATCCAGAAGTTCAGAGCTTAAAGGATTAAGGACTTTAGGAGAATCGGGGTGTACGAACTTAAATAATTCTTGACCGTCAAGGTCAATAAAAGTGATTTCATCATACAGCGGCACCAAATTCAAATCAGGTCGCATAGGGCTTAAGCGACTCTCAGAAAAGACCCTAAAGGCCTCGTCAGACGGCATGAGTTTGGCGAGCAAAAGTATATCCTGTTCTCGCTGATTTAAGAAAAAATCAAGACCCATCTCTCTCTCGTCATCTATAGCACTAAGGTGCCTGCGCTCACTGTCATTGAGGGCATCAATTGACGAAGAAACAGACAACCGGCGAATTTGCTCAGACAAAGAAACAACTTGTCTATATGAAAAAAACGCAAGTATGGCAACGGGAATCGCCATAATTAATAAAAAAAGCGTAGTCAGTTTGAAGCGCAGACTAACTCCAACTTTATTTTCGTGGCGAGGCTTACGCTGAGCCTGTCTATTAAATTGCTGTTGTGATGAACTACTCATGCAAATCCTTTCTCCAAAGAATATTCCTACGAGATTAACTATATCAGAAAACAAAAAATAAGCAAAGTAAAATTTAACTACAAATTTAACATTCAAGCACTTGCATTTAAAAAGAATCGGGCTATAATGATAGTAATGCAAAAAATGGAGGAAGTACATGAAACGTAAAGACAAAGAAAACTACTATCTTGACATCGCAGAAACAGTTATGCTCAGGTCAACTTGCAGCCGCCGCCAATATGGTGCAGTAATAGTTCGTGATGATGAAATTATATCAACAGGCTACAACGGCGCACCACGGGGCAGGCAAAACTGTCTGGACAGAAAAGTTTGTATGAGGGACGAGCTTGGGATACCGCAAGGTGAACGCTACGAGTTGTGCCGCAGTGTCCACGCAGAAGCAAATGCAATAATTTCTGCCGCCCGCAGAGACATGATAGGTGCAACACTCTACCTGTCGGGGCGCTACGTTAAAACAGGAGAGCTGATGGACGACACAATGCCTTGCAGTATGTGCCGCAGGCTGATAATAAACGCAGGCATCGAAAAAACAGTGTGCAGAAAAAAAGACGGAAAATATGTTGTGATTCACGCACGAGACTGGGTGTTTAATGATGACTCAATATTGGATAAAGCAGACGTCTCGCTTGCATAATAGAACGAAAAGTTACGTGTGAAAGAGAAAGGAAGAGTCATTTCTATGAAACTGGACAAAATAGAAGAAATTCTCAAAGCAAAAGTATATACAAATTTTCCGTACGATGAGATAGAAGTAAATGCGGCGTGCGGAGCTGATTTGATGAGCGATGTCCTTGCCTTTGGCGAGGATAAGGGGCTTTTGCTCACGGGACTGAACAATCCACAATGCATACGTACAGCAGAAATGATGGACATAAGCTGCGTTGTGCTGGTTCGCGGAAAAGAGCCGGACGAATCAGTTGTGAATCTCGCCAACGAAAAAAATGTTGTAGTAATGAAAACAGACTACCTTTTGTTTACCTCGTGCGGACTGCTGTATAATGCAGGAATCCGAGGAGGCAGTTAGTGTCAAAATGCAAAAATCCATACCTTTTTATGATAATTTTGTGCTCTAGGTGCAATGAAAGGAATGGTCGTTTACATGCAAATAATTAAACAACAATATAAAGTTTGCGGTGAGGATTTCTTGATGGCAGGAGCCGCATCCGCCGCAGTCAAAAAGAAGTTGAATCAACTTGGATTCCCCGCCACATTTATCAGGCGCACATCAATAGCAATGTACGAGGGAGAGATAAACATGGTGATACACGCCGACGGCGGAGTTGCCGATGTAGAGATAGCAGAAGATTATGTAAAAATAACACTCACCGATCAAGGTCCGGGTATAGAAAATGTAGAACTTGCAATGCAAGAAGGTTGGTCAACAGCATCGCACACAGTCCGAGAACTGGGCTTTGGCGCAGGAATGGGATTACCAAATATAAAAAAGCAAAGCGACGAATTAGAAATATTGACCGCAAAAGACAAAGGCACAACCCTTATTATAACTATAAAACTTTAGAGGACAGCTTCGCTAGAGGTATAACAGATGCATAAAGCAACACACTCAGTCACTCTTGAATCTGAAAAGTGCAAAGGATGCATCAATTGCATAAAAAGATGCCCAACCGGGGCGATACGAGTCAGAAACAGCAAAGCGGCAATTCTCAGCGACCACTGCATAGACTGCGGTGAATGCATAAGAGTATGCCCTAATTATGCAAAAAAAGCAATCTCTGACCCGCTATCTGTCATGAAAAACTACAAATACAAAGTAGCGCTTCCTGCCCCAACGCTCTGCGGTCAATTTAAAAAGGTAAGAGATGTAAACATAGTTTTGACTGCACTGGTCAAGGTTGATTTTGATGATGTTTTTGAGGTGTCTCTGGCGGCACAATCAATTTCAGATTATACAAAACAAATATTACCCGAACTTAGAGAAAAGCTGAGAGGACCTGTCATAAGTTCGGCTTGCCCTGTTATTGTAAATCTCATACGAATACGCTATCCAAGCTTACTGGACAATGTGCTTAAAGTGCTGGCTCCAGTCGAACTTGCGGCAATTGCGGCGAGAAAACAAGCAGTGAAAAAAACAGGTCTGAAACCAAGCGAAATTGGAGTATTTTTTATTTCCCCATGCCCTGCGAAAATAACCGCATCAAAATATCCTCTAGGCTTTGATAACGTCGAAATAGACGGAATTTTCTCAATGACAGAGATGTACAAAAAGTTACTGCCTGTGGTTGAAAAAATAGAAAAACCGCTTGACTTGGCTAGTGCAGGTGTCAGAGGTCTGAGATGGTCGTGTGCAGGCGGAGAAGGCAAGGCAATGGACGAGGATTTGTTTGTGTCAGCAGACGGGATTGACAACGTGATAAGAGTTCTTGAAGAAATAGACAATGACAAGCTCGACTCAGTGCGTTTTGTAGAGCTAAACGCCTGTGCCGCAGGGTGCGTCGGAGGCTGCCTGACTGTGGAAAACCCCTTTGTAGCCAGAGCAAGGCTTCAGCGCATCGGTTCGGCTATGGATGACGATAAATGCAGAAATAGCGTTGATGAAACGCTTATAAATTCAGAGACATTGGACTGGAAAAGCACGCCAAACTCAGCACTCACCCTGCGCTTAGACTCCGATAGGTCAGAGGCGATGAGAAAGCTGGCTCTGATAGATAAAATATTGACAGAATTGCCGGGAATCGACTGTGGCTCATGCGGAGCCCCGTCATGCGAAGCCCATGCAGAAGACATGGTAATGGGCAAAGCAGTTGATATAGATTGCGTATTCAAACTCCGCGAACGCATGGGTGTCCTATTCGAAGAAATAAACAAACTCCACGACTACCTACCACCCCCACTGACACCAGACACAAGACAAGGGGACGGTTCCTCTGTCTTGTAAAAGGAGGAGACTAACCATGACGGTCAATGAACTTGAAAAAAACCTGAATCTTAAAAAACTGTCCATCGGAGAGAATAGAGAAATAAACTCTTGCTACATATCAGACATGCTGAGTCGAGTAATGGGAGGGTGTGAAACAGGCGATATTTGGATAACAGTCCAAACCTCAATGAACATGGTCGCAGTTGCGACCTTGGCGGAAGTTGCCTGCGTAATTCTTCCGGAAAACTTGACAGCCACTGAGGAAGTCCTGCAAAAAGCGACAGAAGAAAACATAACAATATTCACATCTCCCGAAACCGCATACACATTGGTGACGAAAATTGCAAAAATTTTACTATGACCTACACATTCACACTGCGCTATCCCCATGCGCAGACGACGACATGACGCCAAACGACATAGTCGGCATGGCGCTTTTAAACGGTCTCGACATAATAGCTATAACCGACCACAACAGCCTGCAAAATGCTCCCGCAGTAATAAATTCAGCAAAAGGCAAAAGCTTGGTTATAATACCCGGTTTGGAAGTCTCAACAGCAGAAGAAGTTCACGTTCTCTGCTTGTTTCCATGCCTAAAAACAGCCCAAGTGTTTGAAGATGAACTCAACGAAGTGCGGTCAAAAGTCGAAAACAGAAAAGACATCTTCGGCAACCAACTGATATACGACGAAAACGATCGAATAACCGCAGAGATCAATGAATTGTTGATAGCACCCACAGAGATATCATTCGACGCACTGCACGCCAAGATAAACAAGTATGGCGGAGCTTTCATCCCGGCTCACATAGACAGAGACAGCTTCAGTGTCCTGTCAAATCTGGGTTTTCTGCCACCGGATTTAGATATAAAAACACTCGAAATTTCACAAAACGGAAAGGCAAAAGGATTCATGGAAGAAACCGGTGGGAAATACGCTAACAATCAAATAATTACATCGTCTGATGCACACAGGCTTTGGGAGATAAATGAACGGTTAAACTATATTGAATTACCCGAACTCACAGCAAAAGCAGTAATTAATTATTTGCGTTGATTTTTATACAAAATTAGTGTAAAATAGTATGGCTGTTTTAATAGGGGGTTAAGCGAATGCCCCTATGAGAAAAAGGAGAAAGGAACAAATTAAATCATGAGTGATAAAACTACCCCTAAGTTCCCATTCAAAGGAACGAAGGAGCAAGAACAACAGCTCAAAGAACTAATTGCCAAGCACAAAGACAAAGTCGGCGAGTTAATGCCCGTACTGCAAGGCGCACAAGACATCTACGGATACATGCCGGAGGAAGTCCAAAGAATGGTTGCGGAAGGAATGGGCGTGTCGCTCAGCGAGGTGTTTGGAATTGTCACATTCTACTCGCAATTCAGTCTCACCCCGAAAGGCAAGTACAAAATAAAAGTCTGCATGGGCACCGCATGTTATGTTGTCGGAGCAGGAGATATTTTGGACAGATTTGCAAGAGAACTTAAAATCAAAGACGGCGAGTGTACAGAAGATATGCAGTTCTCACTGGATGGCGTCAGATGTATCGGCGCATGTGGACTTGCACCCGTCATAACAATAAACGAAGATGTCCACGGCAGAATCAACGAAGGCATGGTGCCTGAAATCCTCAGTCAATACACGTAAGTTCTATGATGGAAGAACTGTCTCTCAACATACTCGATATAGTGCAAAACTCAATAAGCGCAAAAGCAACTCTCATTGAGATTTCAGTCGAAGAGAGCGACAAAGAAAACCTGCTCATAATTCGAGTAAACGACAACGGTTATGGAATGGACGAAGAGCTACTTGAAAAAGTGCAAAATCCATTTGTAACCACTCGTACCACAAGAAAAGTGGGGTTAGGTATCTCATTTTTGAAAGAAGCGGCGGAGATAACAGGCGGTTCTTTTGAGATTTATTCCACACCAAATGCCGGAACAAATCTCACGGCAACATTTACAAAAGACCACATCGACCGCCAGCCAATGGGAGACATAGCAGGGACTATCACAACGCTAGTAACATTAAATCCGCAAATAAACTTTGCACTGACCTATACGGTCAACCGCGAACGATTCGACTTCACATCAGAGGAAGTAAAAGAACAACTGGGAGACGAAGTAGACATTTCAAGCCCTGCGATTGTTAGTTTTTTATCAGAGTATTTAAATCAGCATATAGAAAATTTAAAACCGGCACTCTAGGAGACGAGGATTGCCCGTCTCACCCAAGAAAATTAAACAAAAGGAGCGAAGTAAATGAAATCTTTGGCAGAACTCGCAAAAATCAAAGAAAAGATGAAAGCGAATGAAACCATGCGTCATGACGGTGAACGAGCAAAGAAAATCGTCGTCGGCATGGGCACTTGCGGTATCGCCGCCGGAGCAAGAGGCATTATAGTCGCACTCACGGAAGAAATCGCCAAGAGAAACCTTGAACACGTTACCATAGCACAGACAGGCTGTGTAGGCATGTGCAAACTTGAACCCATGATGGATATTATTGCTCCAGGCGAGGAAAAAGTAACATATGTTCATCTCACAGCCGATAAAATACCAAAAATCATAGGCGAACACGTAGTAAACGGAAGAATCGTCAAAGAGTTTACTATCGGCGCATATGAAAAAGAATAGGGGGCAGGAAACATAATGAGTTATAGATCCCATGTAATGATTTGTGCCGGAACGGGATGTGTTGCGTCCGGTTGTAATGCTGTCGGCAAAGAAATCGAAGAAGAAATCAAAGCCGTCGGTCTTGAAAATGAAGTAAAAGTAGTTTACACAGGCTGTTTCGGACTCTGTGCACTCGGTCCGATTCTCATCGTCTATCCCGAAGGTAGTTTTTACGCACATGTCAAAGCCGAAGACTGCAAAGAAATCGTAGATGAACACCTTCTCAAAGGCCGCATAGTTAAAAGACTTCTATACCATGAGACAATAGGCGATGACGACAACCTAAAATCACTCAACGAAACAGGATTCTACAAAAAGCAAACCCGCGTTGCACTCAGAAACTGTGGTGTTATCGACCCTGAACAAATCGACGACTACATCGGTTTCGACGGATATTTAGCTCTCGGTAAAGCGCTGACAGAAATGAAGCCCGAGGACGTAATCGACATAGTAAAAAGATCAGGACTTCGCGGCAGAGGCGGTGCAGGCTTCCCAACCGGAATGAAATGGCAGTTTGCAAAAGATGCTCCCGGCGACCAAAAGTACGTGGTATGTAATGCCGACGAAGGTGACCCCGGCGCATTTATGGATCGCTCAATTCTGGAAGGTGACCCTCACTCAGTTATTGAAGCAATGGCATTAGCCGCATACGCAGTCGGTGCAAACCAAGGCTACGTATATGTTCGTGCGGAATATCCGATTGCCGTTAATCGTCTGCAAATAGCTATTGATCAAGCAAAGGAATATGGTTTGCTTGGCAAAAACCTCTTTGATTCAGGTTTTGATTTTGACCTTGAAATTCGTCTTGGCGCAGGTGCATTCGTCTGCGGTGAGGAGACAGCTCTGCTCACATCTGTTGAAGGAAAACGCGGAGAGCCAAGGTCACGCCCACCATTCCCTGCGGTCAAAGGGCTGTTTGGAAAACCAACAGTCTTAAATAACGTCGAAACATACGCAAACATTCCCGTTATAATGCTCAAAGGACCTGAATGGTTTGCGAGCATGGGTACAGAAAAATCTAAAGGTACAAAAGTTTTCGCAATCGGCGGAAAAATCACAAATATCGGACTTGTTGAAATTCCAATGGGTACAACGCTTCGAGAAGTTGTCGAAGAAATCGGCGGCGGCGTGCCAAAAGGCAAAAAATTCAAAGCCGCACAAACAGGCGGGCCGTCAGGCGGATGTATCCCTGCGGAGCATTTCGATGTTCCAATCGACTTTGAAAACCTCTCAGCAGTTGGCTCAATGATGGGTTCAGGCGGACTTATCGTCATGGACGAAGATGACTGTATGGTAGACATTGCGAAGTTTTTCCTAGACTTCACAGTCGAAGAGAGCTGTGGCAAATGCGCCCCATGTCGTATCGGCACAAAGCGCCTGCTTGAAATTCTCGAAAGAATCACCGAAGGCAAGGGCGAACCATCAGACATCGACGAGCTTGACACACTCTGCCAGCATATCCGCACATCTTCCCTATGTCAGCTCGGTATGACAGCACCAAACCCCGTACTCTCTACACTACATTTCTTCAGAGATGAATACATGGCACACGTTGTAGAGAAAAAATGTCCGGCAGGCAAATGTAAAGATTTGCTTCAGTACGTTGTTGTGCCTGAAAAGTGCATTGGCTGTACTGTATGTAAGAAATTCTGTCCTGTGGACTGTATAACCGGAGAGGTCAAAGCTGTACACGAGATTGACCAAGGTGAATGTATCAAATGTGGCGTCTGCTTAGAAAAATGCAAATTCGACGCTATCGTAATTCAATAAGGGAAGGAGCAAGAAATAATGGATATGATAAATTTAACAATAAATGGCGTATCAGTAAAAGCTCCGAAAGGCTCAACGGTTTTGGAAGCGGCAAAATATGCAAACGTTGAAATACCCACACTATGCTACCTAAAAGACCTAAATGAAATCGGCGCATGCCGAATCTGTCTTGCCGAGGTCAAGGGAGCACGCTCGCTGGTAGCGGCATGTGTTCACCCTGCAGATGATGGCATGGAAGTACAAACAAATACTCCTGAAATCAGAGAATCACGCCGTCACACACTGGAACTCACAGTTTCAAACCACAAAAGAGAATGCCTGAGTTGTCAAAAAAGCGAAACCTGCCAACTTCTCAAACTCTGTAAAGACTACGGCATTGATGAGAAAAAATATGAGGGAGTCACTTACGACTACGAAATTGACAACAAATCAAATTCTCTAATCCGTGACAACACAAAATGTGTACTCTGTCGCCGTTGCGTTGCGGCATGTAAAGATCAACAATCAATCGCCGTCATAGATGCTATCGAAAGAGGATTCACAACCCACATAGGTTGTGCGTTTGAAAAAAGTCTTGACGAAGCACCATGTGTCTACTGCGGTCAATGTATCGTTGTCTGCCCGACAGGTGCACTTCGCGAAAAAGATGACACGCAAAAAGTTCTCGATGCGATCGCAAATCCTGAAAAAACAGTCTACGTTTTTGCGGCTCCCGCAATAAGAGCGACACTCGGCGAAGCGTTTGACATGCCACTCGGCACAAATGTTGTAGGAAAACTCGCCGCTGTACTCAAAAGAATGGGCTTTGATGGCGTATATGACATGGCACTTGCCGCAGATCTCACAATCATGGAAGAGGCACACGAGTTCCTTGACCGTGTAGAAAATGGCGGAAAACTCCCACTCATAACATCATGCTCACCCGGTTGGGTCAAATTCGCCGAACACTACTACCCAGAACTCACAGAAAATCTCTCAAGCTGTAAATCACCACAACAGATGTTCGGCGCAACATTAAAAACATATTTTGCAAAGAAAAACAATCTCGACCCGAAAAATGTTGTAGTTGTATCTGTTGTACCCTGTACATCAAAGAAATTTGAAGCAGGCAGAGACGACCAAAGCGCGGCAGGCGTACCCGATGTCGACATCGCAATCACAACAAGAGAACTTGCAAGAATGATAAAAGCAGACGGCATTGACTTTGCCGCACTCAAAGATGACACATTTGAAAACCCATTCGGAACAGCATCAGGTGCAGGTGTAATCTTCGGTGCAACAGGCGGTGTACTCGAAGCGGCGCTCAGAACTGCAAGTCATTCACTCGACAAGAATTTTGAAATCTCACAGTTTAATAACGTGAGAGGACCTGACGGAGTGAGAAGAGCAACATACAAAATCGCAGGCAAAGAAGTAAAAGTTGCGGCGGCATCAGGGCTTGCAAACGCCAGAGAACTGCTTGACGCAGTGAAAAACGGCACAGAAGAGTTCCACATGATTGAAATAATGGCATGTCCCGGTGGCTGTATAAATGGCGGAGGACAACCCGACCTTACAGACCATGTCCGCAACAATCAAGATGTAATTGCCGCCCGCACTAAGGTATTACATGATATGGACGGAAAAATGCCACTGAGAAAATCATACGAAAATCCGGACGTTCAAAAAATCTACGACGAATTCCTAGAAAAACCGGGCAGTCACAAAGCCCACGACGTCCTACACACAAAATTCGTAAAACGCACAGCATTCTAAGTTTAAATCGTAAGCAGTACTACTAGGAGATGAGAGGGTGTTTAAAATTTTTTGTGGCTCAGCGCCACGAGGCCAGTCGCACATCGCGGGCTAGCGATAAAGCGATGGAACAAAGTCGGAAGGCCGACTAGCGCCTAAAAGCCACAAAATATTTTAAACACCCTCTCATCTCCCTGCGCATGGCACAAATACGAAAATGAGGGAATCAAAAATGAATAAATGGTGGAAAGACAGAGTAGTATACCAGATATACCCCCGAAGCTTTCAAGATTCAAACGATGATGGCATAGGCGATATACCCGGAATAATTTCAAGGCTTGACGAGTTAAAAGAACTTGGTGTTGGAATTATATGGCTCTCACCGGTCTACAAATCACCGGAATTCGACAACGGCTACGACATAAGCGACTATCGCGATATAAATCCCAAGTTTGGGACAATGGCAGACATGGAACACCTATTCGCAGAAGCCGAAAAACGCGATTTAAAAATAATAATGGACTTAGTCATAAACCACACCTCAGACGAACACGACTGGTTTATGAAAAGCCGTGACCCCGACAGCCCATACCGCGACTACTACATATGGCAACCACCCGGCGAAAACGGAGGACCGCCCAACAACTGGACGACGTTCTTCGGCGATGGCGCATGGGAATTCGACCCGCTGACAGGGGAATACTACCTACATTTATTCCACGAATCCCAACCCGATTTAAACTACAAAAACCCCAAAGTAATCGAAGAAATCAAAGAAATCATGCACTTCTGGCTAAAAAAAGGAGCGGCAGGATTCAGATGTGACGTAATAAATCTCTTATATAAAACAAGTTTCGAGGACGGCATACACAGAATGGTTGTTCGAGGAAGAGAACACTATTTAACCCAAGAAGGCACACATGAAATACTAAAAGAACTGCGCAGAGACGTCCTAAACCACTACGACTGCTTTACAGTAGGTGAAACCCCGATGGTAAGCCTAAAAGATGCAAAACTGCTTACAGACCCCGAAAGGGAAGAACTGGACATGCTCTTTTATTTTGACCATCTGCAAGTAGACAGGCTCATGGAAAAATATGTGCCAATAAAATTTAGCCCCACAAAACTACTCAAAGTCCTTACAAAGTGGCAACAAGGGCTGAATTGGAGCGGCGTATATCTCGAAAACCACGACCAGCCGAGAATAATATCACACTACGGAAATGACGGAGAATATTGGGAACGCAGCGCAAAGCTGTTCGCAGTGATGCTACTGACACTCAAAGGCACTCCATTTATATATCAAGGTCAAGAAATAGGCATGACAAATTTCGACTACACAAACATAAAACAATTAGACGACATAGAATCATTGGGAGTAGACAGACTCCTGCGCTCATATTGGATACCCACAGGACTGCGCTGGAAGTGGATAGCCCCAAGCTCCCGTGACAACGCCCGCACACCATATCAATGGAACTCAGAAGAGGGTGCCGGATTCACAAAAGGCACTCCGTGGTTAAAAATTAACAAAAACCATACAAAAATAAACTTCGACGAACAAAAACAGCGCAACGACTCGATACTCACATTTTACAAAAAAATGATAGCCCTACGATCATCAAGCCACACGCTAAAACACGGAGACTTCGCCCCCTCATACTCAGACAAACAAATAATGTCCTACACCCGCACAACAGCAGGTGAAGAACAGTTTGCCGTAATCCTAAATCTATCAGGCAAACCCGCAACATTACCGTTTGAAGGAAACTTAATAGGAAAAGTAATGGTAACAAACGTAGGCCGCACCAACTATGACGGAAATCTATCCCCATGGGAAGCAGTGGTGCTGAAGGTTTGGTAGTACCCTAAAATTTACGGAGTTTATAGTAATATTAATCATAAAAATACGGCAACCGCAAAATGCAGATGCCGTATTTTTTTGTTGAATTCTACTTCGCGTACTCAATAGCCTTAGTCTCACGCAACAGATTAACCTTAATCTGACCGGGATACTCAAGCTCTGACTCGATTTTCTTTGCTATGTCGCGAGCAAGCAAGACCATTTGGTCCTCGTTGATTTGGTCGGGGTCAACCATTATGCGAATTTCACGGCCGGCTTGAATTGCGTAAGAACTATCAACACCCTTGAAGGAGTTTGTGAGTTCTTCGAGCTTTTCAAGGCGCTTGATGTAACTCTCGATGTTCTCGCGGCGAGCGCCGGGGCGAGAGGCAGAGATAGCATCTGATGCCTGAACAATACAGGCGACAATAGTTCTCGGTTCGACATCACCGTGGTGAGCGTGAATTGCGTGGAGCACCTCGTCGCTCTCCTTGTAACGCTTTGCAATGTCAACACCGATAGAGACGTGCGTACCTTCGGTCTCGTGGTCAATTGCTTTTCCTAGGTCATGCAGTAGACCTGCGCGCTTTGCAGTGGCTACATCTGCGCCAAGCTCAGCGGCTAAAAGCCCTGCAATGTGAGAAACCTCGATTGAGTGGTTCAGCACATTTTGACCGTAACTGGTGCGGTAGCGCATTCTGCCAAGAAGTTTAATGATTTCGGGGTGCAGACCACGGACACCTGTCTCAAACGTAGCACGATCGCCCTCAGATTTGATGGTTGCCTCAACTTCTTTTTTAGCCTTTTCGACCATCTCCTCAATTCTAGCCGGATGAATACGTCCATCCAAAATGAGTTTTTCGAGAGAAAGACGGGCAATCTCGCGGCGAACGGGGTCAAAGCCTGACAGAGTAATCGCCTCGGGGGTATCGTCAATAATGAGGTCAACACCTGTGAGAGTTTCAATGGCTCTGATGTTACGCCCTTCGCGACCGATAATACGCCCTTTCATCTCGTCGCTAGGTAGCGGAACAACCGAAACTGTTGCCTCGGCAACATGATCGGCGGCACAACGCTGAATCGCCATTGAAATATGCTCGCGTGCCTTTTGGTCTGCTTCTTCTTTGAGACGTTCTTCAATTTCTCTGATTTTCATTGCGGCCTCGTGCGTAACCTCAGATTCGAGGTTAGAGATGAGGTAGGCCTTAGCTTCCGCAACGGTATAACCGGATATTTTTTCCAGCATCTCAAACTGGCTGCGTTTGACCTGAGCAACTTCTTCATTTGCGGCTTCGAGGTCAACCCTTCTTTTTTCGACAGTCTCGGTCTTTTTCTCAAGAATGTCAGTTTTCTTGTCGAGCATCTCCTCTTTTTGCTGGAGCCTGCGCTCTTGCTTTTGAATTTCTGAGCGCCGTTCTCTTACCTCACGCTCGTATTCACTGCGGTTTTTGTGGATTTCTTCTTTTGCTTCGAGCAGTGCTTCACGCTTCTTTTGCTCAGCGCCTTTGATTGAGTCGTTGATAATTCTTTTTGCTTTCTCTTCTGCGCTTTGAATCTCACGTTCTGAAACCTTCTTACGGTAAACGATACCTAAAAAGAAGAAAACGACAGCGGCTACGACTACAACAGCCGCGGAAATACCTAAAATTAATAAATTGGGCATTGCGTATATATACACCTCCATTCGGAAAATATCACCCTATTTTATATCTTTCCACCCCTGAATGTCAAGAAAAAAACATATATTATTAACATTTTATTTCTACGGGTGTAGCTAAAACTCTTTTAACAGCATTTGACACTCACTATAATTATTTGGTATAATAGCCGTGAAACCTGCGAAACTCACTCGCTGAAGGGAATTACTCACATCTATGAAACGATTTTTTCAATTTATCGGCGTTATTGTTATAATGGTTGCAATATTTGCAATTGGAGCATATGGTGAGCCCTATACAGACCCTGTGCCGACTCCTGCTCATACCCCTCAGCCGGATAGGCAACCGGTCGAAGAACTCGACCCGACAATAGATATACTGAGCGGAATGGTCCCCGCAACCATCGAGTACGGCGTACCAACAGTTATCAAACACAACAGAGATCCTCTCCACGCATACATTCGCTTCCCGCAGGCAGGCAACCAAACGGACAACGCCATTGCCGAATGGGCGCATATTCTATTCAATAACGTAAGCGACGAAATGGATGTCGTTTTAAACGCCGATCCCACTGAGATTGGCGAAATTAACGTGCATTTTGATTCGTTTCTCATAGACAACAGATACGTTGGAATTTTCCAGCACGGTTTTTATGTGCACACACTGGCAGGTACTCCAATAGAAGTTCTGCACACGTTTAACATTGACCTGCTGACAAACGAATTTCTCGCACCAATCGACATACTCAACTTCAACGCATTGGAGAGCATACTGGAGTTACTCAATCTCAGATTATTGGCAGAACATCCCGCGACAGACGGCAATATACACAACATGGATGAACGCTGGCTATCATACCTATTCATCGGACATTATGGCATTGGTGTAATAATCCCGCAGCACGCAGGCTTTCTTCCTGAGACATTCAACACCTTAGTTGTTACACTTCCGTATGAGGACTTAGGCACAAATCTTCTCATCAGAGACGAACCGCCATTTGATGAACCACCGACAGATGTGCCGGAGGAGCCACAGGAAGATTACCCCGAATCAATCATCCCGCCAATATGGGATGACATAGATGACGATGCAGATTACTACGACGAAAGCGCCGCAGACGGAGATGACTACTACGATGAAGACGCCTACAGCGATGAATATAATGAAGAAGACACCGTCTCAGACGATGAATATGCCGAAGATGAAGTTGAAGAAGTGGTGGAAGATGTTATAGATGATGAAACAATGCTTCCCGACCCCACAGAGCCGACAGTCTATCCGCAAGACGATTTCATAGACCCGTCACTCCCCATGATTGCCCTCACCTTTGACAACGGCCCAAGTGCATATATGCCTGAGTTTTTGGATTTGCTTGAGCGCTACAACGTTCGTGCGACATTTTGTGTTATAGGGAACTTAATTAACACCCAGCCCGACACACTTCTCCGTGCCGTTAGTTCCGGCAACGAAATTATCGGAAATTCTTGGAACCACAGGAATTTGGCGAAGCTCACAGATGACGGTGTCAGAGTACAGATTGAAAAAACCGCTGATGCCATAGAAGAAATCACCGGAATTAGAGCACCGTTTTTCCGTCCGCCCTACGGACAAGTCAGCGACACAATGCGACACATATCTGAAGAATTGGGTTTTGCCATGGTAAACTGGAGCGTAGACTCCCACGACTGGCGAGCCATGGATGTCGATGAAATAGTTTCGGCTGTTATGGATTATGCTTATGACGGAGCCATAGTAATGGGTCATGAGGTGTTTGGCACAACACTGGAAGCATTTGAGCGCATTATCCCGGAGCTATTGATGCGCGGCTTCCAAATTGTCACAGTCTCAGAGCTTCTTATGAACACATTCGATGAAATTGAACCCGGTAGAGTATACTTCAGCACATTAGATGTCAGCTAAATAAGCACTGATAACTCTGGTTAATCAGTGCTTACCCGGTATATAGTTTGTCTGAGTGGTTACTTACCGAGATGCTATACTAACAATCTCAGCAAGCTCTAAAGGATGCAGAGCCTTTCCGTTTTGTGTAACACGCATGTTGCCTCCGGAAATTTCGTCAATAAGTGTGAGTTTACCTAAGCGGTCAATGCCGAATTCAAGCTTTATATCAAGTAATGAAACACCCTTATCCGCCAAGTCGCTGCGAATGACGGTACACATGTTTTTCGTAAGCTTTTTAAGTTCTCCGTACATGCCCGGCTGAAAAATGCCAAGAGCAATTAAAGAATCCTCAGTGATGAGTGGGTCGCCTCGCTCGTCATTTTTTATTGTCATTTCAACAATAGCATCAAGAGGTTTGCCATCTTCAATGTAATCGCCATATCTGCGAACAAAACTGCCGGTTGCCACAAATCTGCAGATGACCTCGAGCCCCTTGCCAAAAACCGTGCAAGGCTTGACAGTCATGGAGTTTTCCTCTGAAGAGATGTATTGAGTGTTAAACCCTTTTTCTTCAAGTAATTTAAAATAGTATACGGACATGCCGAGTCCGGCAACACCTGCACCGTCGACAGTAAGTCCAACAGTATTAGCACCGGGGTCAAAAACACCATCTTCGCCCGTCATGTCGTCTTTGAAAACAAGTTTATAGTTTCCATCTGTAAGCTCATAGACATCTTTTGTTTTTCCCGTGTATATTTTCTTCATCAAATGATTATTCCTTTCATATTCCCCTGAGACAAAAGCGACCAAACAAACGATCTTAGAATCTAACCGCCGTTGCACCCCTTTGCGCCGCCGTTTGCCCAATGTCGCTTCTATATTGTGCGCCGCTGAAGGTAATATTTTTAATATCGCGATATACCGCTTTTCGTGCCGAATCAAAGGTGTCGCCTGTAGCCGTGACAGCGAGAACTCTTCCGCCATCTGTAAAGAATCTGCCGCCTTCAAGTTTTGTTCCTGCGTGAAACACGGTGCTCTTTGTCTGCTTTGCCTCAATTTCGTGTCCGGTTTCATACTTTCCGGGATACCCGGCTGATGCCATTACAACGGCGACAGCTTTATTGTTTTTCCATTTCATTTCACATTCAGCTAAACGCTTTTCAACGACAGCAAGAGCTATTTCATAGAGGTCGGCATCTAAGCGGGGCAGAAGCACCTGAGTTTCAGGGTCTCCAAACCTCGCATTATATTCAAGCACTTTAGGCCCGTCACTGGTGAGAATTAATCCAATATATAACACACCCTGATAGTCGATACCCTCAGCCTTTAATCCGTCAAGCGTCTTTTCGGCAATCTCATCTCCAAGTCGAGGAGTGTAATAAGGTGAGGGAGAAATGCAACCCATGCCCCCGGTGTTTGCGCCGAGGTCTTTGTCTAGTGCTCTCTTATAATCACTCGCAGTCTCCATAGGTACAATAGTATTTGAGTCCGCGAAGCAAAGTAGTGAAACTTCCTTGCCCTCCAAAAACTCTTCAATAACAACTTTATTCCCTGCATCACCGAATACACCGTCAGACATTATATCCTCTAAAACAGTAGTCGCTTCACTGATACTGTTGCACACAATGACACCTTTTCCTGCGGCGAGTCCATCAGCCTTTAAGACGAGCGGAAATCTCCTGTTTAAAAGAACCTCTTTGCCATCTTCAATGCTTGAAACACTGTCATATTCGGCAGTAGGAATGTTATACTTTTTCATGAAATCTTTTGCAAAAGTCTTACTACCCTCTAGTCTTGCCGCAGACTTGTTCGGACCAAAAATCTTGAGCCCTCGCTTATTAAACTCATCGACAACACCAAGAGTAAGGGGAAGTTCCGGGCCTACTACGGTCAAATCCATTTTATAGCTCTCGGCGAAGTCAGCGAGTTTTGTTATCTCATCAACTTTGATATCAATATTATCGCCAATCTCAGCAGTTCCGCCATTGCCGGGAGCAAAGAAGAGCCTTAGATTGGGGTTTTGCTTTAATTTCCAACCTATAGCATGTTCTCTACCGCCGTTGCCGATAACAAGAACATTTGCCTGTTTGCTGTTATGACCGCTTAGGTCATCGCCATCACCACCGAACTCAATTGGAGCTTCAACCGCTTTGCCTATGTCTCCGGAAACCATAATTTTCACCGCCTCAACCAATATTTTGTGTTCTACAGTTAGAACTCTTTGTTGCACTATATCCGCTGTATCACCCTGCAAAACAGGCACTCTAGCCCTTACTAAAATTTTTCCCGTGTCTACACCACTGTCAACCAAATGCGCTGTTGCGCCCGTATAACTTACGCCGGAACGCAAAACAGCCTCATGAACCTTGATCCCATAATAGCCCATTCCTCCGAACATTGGAAGAAGTGCCGGATGGATATTTATTGTTTTGTCTGAATACTGCTCTACAATTGAAATGGGCAATATGGAAAGATAACCCGCAAGGACAATTCCATCCACCTTGAATTCTTTGAGTAAACTTAGAAGTTTATCAGGCTCTTTTTTACTAATCACGGCAGTTTCTATACCATGCTTCTTAGCACGTTCAAGTCCATAGGAACCGATTCGGTCAGAAATGACGATACTCACATTAGTGTTTGGAATCTCGCCGCTCTCTACGGCGTCAATGACAGCCTGAAGATTAGTGCCACCGCCTGAAATTAAAACAGCAAGAGAAAATGAATGTTTATTAAACGATGACAATGTTATCTTCTCCCTCTTTGCGTTTTTCGATGCGTCCTAAGTCATACGATAGCTCAGTTTCCTCCGTCCATATGACCGAACGCTCTCCTGTGTCTAATGTTTCAAACTCATGTCCGCTGTAATTGTGTATTGCAAGATGGGCAGCACCTACATCCTCTTCGGCGACACAGATACACATTCCTATGCCCATGTTGAATGTTTTGTACATTTCGTAATCGTCTATGTTGCCCCACTTTTGAACTATCGAGAAAATTTCATTTGGGGGAGGTGCTCCTCCTCTATCCATGCGGATTTTCAGGTCATCTGCTACGAGCATTCTGGGTATGTTTTCTACCCAGCCGCCGCCTGTTATATTTGCTATGCCTTTAATGTTGACTTTTTCGGTTAATTCTGCTATCAGCTTTGCGTATATCTTTGTAGGTGTGAGTAGCTCCTCGCCAAGTGTTCTTCCGGTGTAATTGAGCGCAGAACACCACTCTATACCGAGTGTTTTGCATAGTTCTCCCATCTTTATATCATAGGGCGTGCCGGATGCCTCTCTGAGTTTTCTCACCAAAGTATAACCGTTACTGTGTAGTCCTGATGAAGCAATTCCAATAATTGCATCGCCTTCTTTAATATCTTGCCCCGTGATAAGATTATCTTTCTCAGCAACACCAACAGCAAAACCTACAAGATCATACTCACCGGGCTTATATATATCAGGCATCTCACAAGTTTCTCCGCCAATCAAAGCACACCCTGACTGAACACACCCCTCACTGACACCTTTGACAAGTTGCTCCGCAAGATGTGGGTCAAGCCCTCCAATGCCGATATAATCAAGAAAGTAGAGAGGCTTTGCACCCATACATATAATGTCATTGACACACATAGCAACACAATCAATCCCAATAGTATCATGCTTGTTGAGCTCAAAAGCAATCATAACCTTAGACCCAACGCTATCGGTACCTGAAACGAGAATAGGCTTCTTATATCCCTCCGGCAGTTCAAAAAGCCCGCCAAAACTACCTAGCCCCTCAAGCATACCAGGAGTTTTAGTCCGAGCCGCATGAGCTTTCATACGCCGAACAGCATCATAACCCGCCTCAACACTAACCCCGGATTTCTCATAAGTCCATTTTTCCATAAAAAGATTCCCTTTCAAGACTGCAAAACCATGAACTATACATCAATAGGATAAACTCCGCTAAAGCACCCGGTACAATACTCAGTACCGCCAAGAGACTCCAGCAAGCCCTCAGTGCTGATGAACCCAAGACTATCCGCACCAAGCGTCTCCCGAATTTGGTCAACAGTGCTGGAGTTAGCGATAAAGTCTTTTCTGTCGGGAGTATCAACCCCAAAGTAGCAAGTATTCCGAATCGGCGGTGAAGTTATGCGCAAATGCACCTCTTTAGCACCCGCACCTCGAATCAAAGTGATAATTTTCCGCATAGTAGTGCCGCGAACGATACTGTCATCGACAAGCACAACAGACTTACCTTTGACAATACTGCCAATAGGATTGAGTTTTATCCTGACACCTGCCTCTCGCTGAGACTGGGTAGGCTCAATGAAAGTTCGCCCGATGTACTTATTTTTTATAAGCGCAGGTCTGTATGGAATGCCGCTACCGACCGAAAAACCAATAGCCGCAGGAGTGCCCGAATCAGGCACACCGATTACAATATCAGCATTTGAAGGTTCTTCACGCGCTAAAATCTTACCTGCCGTCTCTCTGACATCATACACATTGTTGCCGTCTATTGTTGAATCAGGACGAGCAAAGTAGACATACTCAAACGAGCACAAAGCACCGACAGGAGCCGCACCTGCATCGGTGGAAGTGACTACACCATCTTTAATATGCACAACTTCGCCGGGCTTTAAATCTCGGATAAACTCTCCATCCATAACATCAAATGCACAACTTTCCGAAGCAATAGCATAACCATCACCAAGTTTACCGAGAGCAAGCGGTCGCAAACCAAATGGGTCACGAGCGCCAATTATGGCATCTCCCGTCATAAAGCAAATGGCATAGCCGCCTTTTATGGTATTCATAGTTTTTTTGACTGCTTCGGTTATGTCGCCCTTGTCATGTCGTGCCACAAGTGCCGCCACAATTTCACAATCTGACTTTGTGGAAAATATTACGCCGTCATCTTCCATTTTGTTTCGCAGTTCACGGCTGTTCACAAGAGCGCCGCTGAACGCAGTGGCAAGCGAGCCATTTTTATAGTTAATAACAAGGGGCTGAGCAAAGATTTGAAACCCCTCACTCGATGTCCCATACTTTACATGGCCGAGAGCCCTTTCGCCCAAGAGGAGTGTAAGTATCTTTTCGTCAAGGACATCTGTTACCAGTCCAAGATCCTTGTAACAGGTGATTGCGCCATCGCTGCAAAGTGCGAGTCCCGCACTCTGTTGACCCCTATGTTGAAGTCCCGTCAATCCGAAGAATGCCGCTTCTGCCGCCTCTCTTGTACCCTTTAGCTCGACGGCGACTACGCCGCACTCTTCAACAAGTTTATCCAATGTAATAATGACCATTCCTTTCGAAAACTCTCAGGCACAAAACGATTCTATTCGCCTTCGACCCTTACGATACTTTTTAGAGCCTGTGCTTGCTCCATCGCTTTATCTACAGTGTCTGCAATCACTGTATAATGACCCATTTTACGTGCGATTCTCGACTCTGATTTCCCATACAGATGCACACGCACATTTGGGTTTTCGTAAGCTTCGTTAAGACCAACAAGATTGGTAACCCCGTCGCTTTGACCGAGTAGGTTAACCATCACAACGGGGCTCATGAGTTTGGTACTGCCAAAAGGCAATCCAACTATTGCACGAATGTGGTTTTCAAATTGGTCTGAAAAACATGCTTCAATGGTATAGTGCCCTGAGTTATGAGGGCGTGGAGCTACCTCGTTTACATATACCTCACCATCTTTACCCACAAACATTTCCACGCAGAAAGTGCCGACACCATCAAAGATAGACATGACTGCATCAGCGATATTTGTAGCTTTTTCCTCAATGGACTTATTTATTTTAGCAGGAACAGCGGTGGTATCCAGCACGCTGTTTGCGTGGGTGTTCTCAGCTATTGGATATACTGCACGTTCTCCATTTATACCTCTGCAAACGATAAAAGATATTTCTTTTTCAAAATCCAAAAACGCTTCAACCATAAGCTCAACTTTGCCGCCACCAAGTTCATTGTAGGCTCTTTCGATATCTGCCTCGGTTTTGATGAATGCATTGCCTTTGCCATCATAGCCACCTCTTGTTGCTTTGAGCATGAGTGGATAGCCAAAGTTTTCAGGTTTACCCATTTCACGAATGTCATCTGTTGTGGTGACTTTAGAAAATTCGGGTACGGGTATGTTTCCTTTTTGCAGAGCAGTTTTTTGTAAAAACTTATTTTGTATAGTGGTAAGGGCTTTCACAGATGGGTAGACGTTGTATCCCTCTTGCTCTAGTGCCGCTAATCCTGCGGTATCGATATGCTCTGATTCATATGTGATTACGTCTGAATACTTTGCAAGTTCAGGGTAAGCCTTTGGGTCATCAAGTGGAGCAACGATTAGATGATCGCAAATACTGCTTGCGGGGCAATCACCTGCCGGGTCTATTACCGCGACTTGGTAGCCGAGTCTTTTTGCCTCTAAAATCATCATTTTCCCCAGTTGCCCGCCGCCTACTATGCCTATTCTCTTTTTGATTGATGCTTGTGTGCTCTTGTTCATATAAATACTCCTCATAACCTATTTCTTCTAACTTATGTGCTTTTTGCGTAACTGTTTCTTCGAGTTCGCCCTTTAAATCAGATAGCCTGTTGGCAATATCTTCATCAAAAATTGAAAGCATAGATGCGGCGAGAATACCTGCATTTTTCGCCCCGTTTATTGCCACTGTCGCGACAGGGATTCCCGGGGGCATTTGTACGATTGAATATAGTGAATCCACCCCATCGAGCGATTTTGACTTCACGGGAACTCCGATAACCGGAAGTGTCGTCAACGATGCGACCATTCCCGGAAGGTGCGCGCTCCCGCCTGCACCTGAGATTATCACGGATATCCCTCTGTCGCGAGCACTTTCGGAATAATCATACAATCTCTCCGGGGTTCTGTGAGCTGAAACGATAGTTAGCTCATATTCAATTTTTAGCTCTTCCAAGACTTCAGCGGCATCTTTCATAACCGCTAAATCCGAATCACTTCCCATGATAATAGCAACTTTCATTGTATGTTCCTCACTTTCTTAAGATTTTACTTTCTGCACAAATAAACCCCTTGATTGTTTTCACGTCCTTCGGCTCAGAATAAGTTCTCTGAGATGTCTTGCCGTTTGGAAGTTCGCACATATCAAGGGGGGTAGTATATTTTTCTTATCGAGTATTCTTGTCATATGTCCCTCACTTTGTAAATAAAGGTTTTTACACCAATAAAAACTCACCTATACTAATTTACCACGAAACTGTCAGAATATCCAGTGGTAATTCTTAATAATTCTGTAAGAATTTCATGCGCTCATTTGTAAGATTTTTACTGTATCTTTTAAAATATCTTTTTTATGAGGATGTGGTATAATTGTGACAAGAAAATAAGTTGGCTAATGGTAAAAACGAAAGGACTGGTTGCAAAATGGCGGGAATACTGATTTGTGATGACGATAGAGAGATTGCAGCGGCTATTGCAGTATATCTAAAAAATGAGGGCTATGAAACTTTTCTTGCCCATGACGGGCGAGAAGCTCTGAAAGTTCTAGATAACAATGAGATACAGCTCATTATTATGGATATAATGATGCCTAAAATGGATGGGCTCTCTGCGACAATGGAAGTGCGAAAGAGCCGTAACATACCAATAATAATGCTCTCTGCAAAAAGTGAGGACACCGATAAGATCATAGGGCTGTCCGCCGGAGCAGATGATTACATCACAAAACCATTCAACCCTCTTGAGCTAATAGCTCGTGTAAAAAGCCAAATAAGACGCTTCACGGTGTTTGGCAGTGCGCCATCACCCGAAGATGGAGTATTCACAGTCGGTGGTCTAACAATTGACGACAATCACAAATCCGTGACCGTAGACGGCGACAGTGTGAGACTGACCCCGCTTGAATACAAAATTGCACTTTTGCTAATACGCAATCCGGGGCGCGTATTCTCAATCGAACAAATCTACGAAAACGTATGGGGCGAAGACGCATTCTGCGCCGACAACGCAATAGCCGTACACATCAGGCGAATTCGCGAAAAAATTGAAATAGACCCAAAAAATCCCAGATATCTAAAAGTAGTCTGGGGGCTGGGGTACAAGATGGAGAAAATTTAGGAGAAACAAAAATGGAAAATATAAAAAAGAGATGGACTGCTATTGGGCCGGTTAAGATAGCCTGCTTTGCACTTATAATAATTGCATGTTTCAGCTTGTTAAACAGAGGGCTTATTCTTATTGTTGAATCAGAAAATGCAAGGGTTAGCCCTGAAGTTGTTTTTGTAAATTTAGATTCATATCAATACTTTCATAACAACAATATGTGGCGTGTTCAAAACGATGCATGGTGGGTGTTGCAATACGGAAGTGAAGAAGCGATTTCAGCCGGATTAAACCTGCGTTGGGAGCGTCGCCACAATCAGGGGTGGAGTGATATTCTGCAAAGTGAGCGTATGTGGCAGACCTCTGAGTTGGTTGACATCGTTTCCGGGGAGCGTCTTGGCGTTTTGATTGATGAGGACTCTATGCTTATAGCCGGGCAAGAAGTCGTAGATTTCGCCGAGCACGAAGACAGAATCACACGCCAAGGTGCCAGAATCGAAAGGTGGGTCACTTCACACGATGACCACTTAGAAGAAGATGCTGATTATGCTCAGCCAAATGCTTATGATGTAACAATTGTAGAAAGCACTAGACAACAGGAAATAGATATCATATTCGATGTGGATTTAGGGTTGAGAGCAAATACTCCCGCAAACCGCGCGGAACTTGAAGCAAGAGCAATAGAGTGGCAACTCGCTAATTTTCGTGGGTCGCTTGAGCGCATTCAAAACACAGATGGGCTTTTGTTCTATCTCCACTTCCCATCACCCGCCCACGCCGATGTTGGGAACGCAATTTACAGCAACGTGAGTTCAGGGAACCAAACAGCCGAGTTTTTCTTAAACCACAATGTTTCCCACGTCGAAGATAATATGTTTCTCGCATTTGACAACAACTTTGTCGCCGCAGCTATGGCGAGGTACGCAGAACTTCAAAGTACATTCACTTGGTACGCGATTAATATGTTATCCCTAGTTGCTTTTGCCATGTTCCTTTTTGTAGTTTTACTGTGCGGCGCAGGCAGGAAGTATCGTACTGAAGGGGTTCACTTTACTCCGATTGATAAACCATATTTGGATATAAGCCTGTTTGTAGTAGGACTTTGGGCTGTTATAGTATTCGTTATTTTAGTAGAGGAAGTCTTTGGTCTTGCCTGGAGACATGGCAACATAGTGGCTCTTAATGTAGTATTTGCTATTGCTTCAATCGTCATTGTCTCACCCATTCTACTTTGGTTTATGAGCTTCTTCAAGCGCTTGAAAGCAGGGAAATTCTGGAAACACACCCTAATCTATGCAATTTTGGCAAAAGTTATATACCGTAGTCTGCGTTTTTGTGTGGGAGAATCCCGAAATCTTTGGGCGGGAACTAAGTTGACGGGTAAAGTTGCAGTCATATCCGCTACCTCATTTATTTTTATCATGTTTATCAGCATTTTTTCAATTTTGATGGATATGGATGGTCGCGGATTTATCGTTGTTTTCCCGATTATCATAGGTGCTACCGCTACCATAGTTATTTTGTTGCTGAGGTACTCAAAGCGTATACATACTCTCGAACTTGGGGCGCTCAGGGCGAATGAAGGCGACTACGAAACCCCAATTGAAGTCGGCGGAGGGGAACTCGGAAGGATTGCCGCTTCGATAAACAATATCTCGGTAGGTATAGGCAAAGCAGTCGATGAGCGCATGAAAAGTGAGCGGATGAAAGCCGAGCTTATAACAAATGTGTCGCACGATATCCGCACTCCACTCACATCTATTATAACCTATACAGACTTGCTAAAACATGAGGGCTTAGATAGCGAAAAAGCACCCGAATATCTCGATGTGCTTACCCAAAAATCGCAGAGGTTAAAGACATTGACCGATGAGCTCTTTGAAGCCGCAAAAGCTGCAAGCGGCAACATCGACGTTGACCTCTCTGATTTAGACATTGTAGCACTTTTAAATCAGGTGCTGGGGGAGAACGATAACGCTATAAAAAGCTCAGGGCTTGATATCCGCACGAAATTCCCGGCAGGAAAACTAAAAATACGTGCCGATGGCAGATTAATGCAACGTGTGGTGGAGAATCTTTTGTCAAATGTATGCAAGTATTCCCTTCCGGACTCCCGTGTATATATAGACGTTTTAGCGACAGAAGGCTCACGCATGAAGCTTGACATAAAGAACATATCAGCAACAGAGCTAAATTTCGACCCAAGCGAACTCACAGAGCGATTTAAACGCGGCGATGACTCCCGCTCCGACGGCGGAAGCGGACTCGGGTTATCAATAGTTCAAAGCTTCGTACTGGCGCAAAACGGACGATTCGAAACAGCAATAGACGGAGACCTATTCAAAGCCACAGTAACCCTACCCATGTAGGTGCGATTATCAATCGCCCGCTGAACCACATTGCACAATTGTAGGGGCGACCGTCCTCGGTCGCCCGCCTGCGGAAAGCACGCCCCATAAACAGCAACGCGCCCAACACCTCGCAAAATCGGATTTATCGCCCCTCAAGCCAAACATCAATGCGCTCAATAGCCTCATCCATTTCACCACAGAGGATATGGTCTGCCAGCGCCTCTAAGAGTTCCTTTGTCTGAGCAGAACAGGTGGCAGCTTCAATCTCCAAAATCACTTTTTCGGCAACTTCAGTGTCAAAGTTTTCACAAGCATCTCTGACTATGCCAAGTTTTTCTTTGACAAACTTCGGGTTTTCGTCAATGTCTAAGCCGGTATCGTCTGCTTCGACGGAGCGAAGTGAATGTGCTACTCTTAAAGTGTCAGCCAAAAACTGAGCTGTTTTGCCGTAGATAGCAGTAAAGTTCTCACTGTTACCAGCCTGCTCCAGTTCAGCCGCAACTCTCGATAGATTAGTCTCCCCAATGGTATTGAACGCATTTTTCAGGGCGTGAACTCGCACGGTGTAGTTTTTGAGTCCGGCGCTGTCAAGCATACTGCTCTCCACTAACGACTCGATGACGCCAACTGCGTTGTCAACATCTTTCAGGAAACATTTGACCAGCTCATCGGAAAGTTTTACATCACCATTTGAAACATCTGAACCTGCGTCGCTCGTCTCGTTTTCAGCACTTTCCGACGATTTTTTGTACCTTACATATTTTGTGAGAACTTCTTCTATTTTAGCAGTATCTATTGGCTTAGCTACAAAATCATTGAACCCACTCTCCAAAAACATCTCCTCAGCTCCTCGGAGCGCATTCGCAGAAAACGCAACAATCGGCGCATTATAGCCCATTAAGCGGAGCAACCTGGTTGCCTCAACGCCGTCCATCACGGGCATCATATGATCCATAAAAATAACATCATACACACTGCCGTTCTGAATTTTAGTGATTACCTCACTGCCGTTAGATGCAGTGTCAATTGACAGCTGATAAGGCTTCAAAACCTCTTTTGCAACATATAAATTTGACTCACTATCGTCTACTATCAAAACCTTTCCGTGCGGTATCGGTTCATAATTTATTGATTTGATGTCTCTCAGTGATTTGAACGTGGTATCTAAATTCTGTAAGCGGTCTGCTTTCCATTTTCCGAGCACCTCATCACCGGTCATTTTCTGTGGCAACAGCACAGTAAACACGCTCCCTACGCCCTTTTCACTCTCAACATAAATATCTCCGTCCATCATTGTGACCAGGCGATTAGTAATGTAAAGCCCTAAACCACTACCTTGAACATTGCGATTTTCTTCGTTGTTAAATCTTGTGAACTCACTCACAAATAAGCTGTCAACTTGCTCCTTGGTCATACCCTGACCTGTATCACTCACTTTAATTTGTAGAGTCAGTTCATCGTTTCCTTTGAGCTGGTGAACACTAATTGCTAAATTAATATCACCTTCTTTTGTGTATTTAATTGCGTTTGACAATAAATTGTTTAAAATTTGCTTAATGCGAAGCTCGTCACCAATCATAAATGCGGGTAACTTCTGGTCTATTGCCAGTTTAATTTTAATTTTTGTGTTATTAAAGGTCATGAGGTTCAATTGCATGGTATTCATAATTAGTTTAGCAGTTTCATAAATAGAAGGAATAAGTTCAAACCGACCTGATTCTACTTTGGATAAGTCGAGAATATCGTTAATAATTGCTAACAGCAGGTTTGACGAGTTATAGATTCTTAAAAACGCATCTTCTGTTTCCGATGGATGCACACCTTTTTGTATCTCTATTTCGGAAATACCCATAACGGCATTCATCGGCGTGCGAATTTCATGGCTAATACTTGCCAAAAATCTACTTTTTGCTCGGTTTGCCTCTTGCTCTCTAGCGACAGTCTCTTCGAGCTTATTGATCATGTCCTTTTCCTTGCGCATATCGCGGACATAAGCTATGGCAACTGTTTTGCCAATCAATTTGACGCGCTCTACGTTGCAATAACACGGAATCATCGTTTTTTTGTCTAAAGTGCAGTGCATCCATTCAGACTCCGCACTTCCCTCTTTGAGCGCTCTGGCAATTACGTCGTGAGCTTTTTTCCTAGACGGCGTTCCGCATGGCTGAAACTCCGGACACAAATCCAAAAATCTCTCCACATATACTTTATTATCCGTAAGACCAAAGAGTGTTGCCGCCGCCTTGTTTGCGTCTATGACATTTAAGTTCTCCTCGAAAATAGCACAGAGTATAGGGGAAGCATCCAGCATTCCCCGAAGTCGTTGCTCCATTAATGCTGTGTTTTCCAGATTCTTGTGGTAGTCACGCATATCTTGAATGAAGCAAATGACATTATTGTTGTCGCCGACGTCAAACCTGATTGCCGTCAAATTGCAGGGGATAATTTCACCTTTTGTATTTAGGTGAATCCATTCATGGTGGCTAATTCCATTATTGTATGCCTCTTGATATAGTTGTTTTGCTTTTCCTCTGCTTGAACTTCCGTCAGGCTGAAACATAGGACTTAGCTTGATAAAATTGTCGCTTAAAGCCCCCGTAGATGGCACTTCAAACATTTTTAGTGCCTCTCCGTTACTTTCCGTGATGTTCAGTTCTTCATCAATAACAATTGCCACCAGCGGCATTATGTCTATGATTGTCCGCAATGCTACATTTGTCGCTATATCGGATTCTATTGCATCTACTAATATGCTTTTGGTGTAATTTACACAGTTTTCCTTGTGATTTATATCAAGGACAATCGCCTCTGCCAGAGATCTGCACTTGCTATATCCGCAAGCACCGCAATCTATGTGCCGTGCATCTGTAACGTGTTTAAGAAGTTTTGAAGTGAGTACATCTTCTATCTCTTCTTCAGTGACTATTCTCTTGTCCGCATTATGTTCAACCTCAGATTCACACATAAAATCTTCTATATTCAGATTTTCAAAATTTTCATTCAACTGTCTAATGCGTTCAGTGGGATGAACCCACACTTCATCTCCGTGGCTGTTTGCGTTCAGGCTGTTATTTTTTCTCGCTGAATGTGCTCGGAAAGTCACTGCATTCACCTTTATGTCGCTTTGATTCACGCCTGCTCCTCTTACACACCCTGATTTACAGTTCAAAATGTCAAGAAGCTCCGGAAGCATATTACTGTCAGATTCGTAACTTTTAAGATGCTCATATGCATCATCTGCACCGGTAACCAACAAGGAATAAGTTTCCCTGTTGAAGTAATAGTCTATACAATTGCTCAATCCTCCGGTGACTGAAAATATCGAACTCGCTTCAAACTCGGTCTCGCAGCCCACTTGCTCATAGTCACTCAAATTTACATCGTTCTTTTTTATATGATCCAGTATGTTTTTGAATGTTATGCTGTATTTGGCGCGCCCCGTGCCTCGCATTGATTGAATTTCCGTTTTCTTTACTATGCATGGGCTTATGATTACAAGCTCATCTGAAACCTTAAGATATTTTTTCAGATAGATTGCCATGCACATCATGGGGCTTTGAATTGGTGCCAAATTATTAACGAGCTGCGGCATGTGTTTTTCAATGTATGTGACTATTGATGGGCATGTTCGCGAAATAATCCCCGTAGAGCGGTGTTCTCGCATATAATTCACATAACCCCAAACCGCTATGTCCGCACCAAAACCTGCCGGGTAGAATTCTTTCATACCCAAGCTTTTTAAATAACCCAATATATGCTTAAACTCGTCCGGGTAGAGCAAGTAAAACGAAGGGGCTATGATTGCTGAAAATGCTTTGCCGCTGCTCAAATCCGAAATGAAGTCAGCAAAGTCATCTCTATACCTTCTGGCTTCACGAAAGCATACCTTAATGCATGTGCCGCAAAGGATACACTCCTTTTCATCGACACATGTCACAAAGGATAAATCATCACGCTGAACAGACACGTTTGCCCTGAGAATCGGGCATCCGCGAATACACTTACTGCAATCTATACACGTTGACTCGTCCGTATAGACTAAACCTGTGTTATACTCAGCTCCTGCTTGCATTGCTAGGCATTTGCCGCAAGGTGTTTTCTGACGCACGTTCGGAGTGCTTCTGCGTTAATAGGCTTGGTCAAGTAGTCTGAGGCACTTCGCGTAATCATTTCCAGTTGCATTCTATCGCTTAGTTCTGTTGTTAGAAATATAGCGGGAGTCTTGGCGGTTGCCTTTCTTGACCTTATTTCAAGTAGCGTCTCAAAACCTGTCATATCCGGCATATAGTAATCAAGAATAATTAAATCAGGGGTATTAGAATTGAGATACGCAAGAACCTCTTCTCCGGATTTAAAAGCAGCTACATCATATTCGCGCCTCAGAAGCTCAGTTACCTCTCGGCATACAGACACTTGGTCATCTACAACTACAATTTTCGACTTCTTTTCAAAACTAGCTCCACTACTCATAAAGATTATTCCTCCAAAATAAATTGTTTTTTATTTAACGGCAAACCGTAGCCCTGCATCTTGTGTGTAACTTATAAAATGCACTTAAACGTAATTATACTTCTTTAAACGCAAAAATGCAACACAAAGATGCAATATTGTGATAGGTATTCACCAAAATGTTACAAAATGCGCAGTAATGAAGGGAAATGGCAAAAAAATATCACAATTATCAAAAAAGACACATTTAAGCACTTGATTTTTTAACTAAAATATGGTAAATTCTTCTACGGTAGGTTCTTCTACGGTAGAATTCTGACACTTTTTGTGGCATCAAAATAGCAAAATTGCTGTTTTGTTTTTACCACCACTAAACAATGACTGGAGAGTATTTTATGCGTAAACTCATCAACGAAGACATAGCAAAATGTGTAGGTTGTAACCGATGTATCCGTGTATGCCCCGTTGAGGGGGCAAATCGCGTCTATAAAGACGAAAGTGGCATCAAAGTTTCAATCAATGCAGATAGTTGCATTGCGTGCGGATTTTGTATCGACACATGCCGCCACAAGGTTAGATTCTACGAAGATGACACCGAACAGTTTCTCGCTGATTTAAGGCGCGGCGAACCGATTTCTCTTTTTGTAGCACCTGCAATCCAAACCATCGAGGGCGGAATGCAAATGCTGACATGGCTCAGAAAATTGGGTGTTAAAAAAATCATCGATGCATCAATAGGTGCTGACATCTGTACATGGGCACACATTCGTTACATTGAAGCGAACAACCCACACTCCGTTATCACCCAACCTTGCCCCGCAATTGTCAATTACATCTTAAAATACAAACACAGTCTCATCAGATATCTTTCACCTGTACACAGCCCAATGCTTTGCACAGCTATCTGGATGAAACGTTATGATAGAAACAACGATGCAATTGCCGCTATTTCTCCCTGTGTAGCGAAAGCTCATGAGTTTGAACAAACAGGACTTGTCAAATACAATGTCACTATAAAAAGTTTGATGCATTATCTAAAAGATAATGATATTGAATTGCCACAGCAAGAGTCAACCTTTGACAACAGAGAGGCCGCATTCGGTCGCTTGTACTCTATGCCGGGTGGTTTGAAAGAGAATCTTGAGTTTTATTTTAGCAAGAAGCTACGCATTGACCAAGCGGAAGGGCAGGGCGTTGTATATGAATCTATCGACGCTTTTGCAGAAGAAAACCCCGCCCATCTTCCTACAATTTTCGACGTTCTAAACTGTGGTGAAGGCTGTAACCTCGGTACCGCGGTTGACCACACTGTGAGCCGATTTGCAACTCATTCCATGATGGATAAGAGTAGAAAAGAAATATTAAAGACATTTGACCATGAATATTACAACAGAATGTTGGCACATTTTGACCAACGTCTGAATAAAAATGACTTCCTGAGAAGATATGTCCCAATGCCAACGAAATCACTGGCTGTTTCTGAGGAACGCATTGAAGAAGGTTTCCAAAAGCTCCACAAAAGCACTGAAGCACAAAGAACTTTTGACTGTGCGGCTTGTGGCTGTGATACGTGCTATGATATGTCAAAATCAATTGTGCTCGGCGACAATATCCCCGAAAACTGTATTCAAATGCTGCATGATGAGATTGTAGATGTTCTTGATATTGCCGTTTCTAACATCAGTAGTGCGGAGCTTTTAGAGAAAGATATCACCGGAATTAAAGAGAAATCAGAAGTCATATCTGAACTCATGAGCACTCTAAATGAAGGAATTTCAAAGTTTGAAATCATCTCAAAAAGCATTTTGTCAATCGCTACGCATACAAATCTCGTTGCTCTCAATGCCTCTATTGAGGCGGCACGAGCAGGCATACACGGAAAGGCGTTTGCTGTAGTTGCTGAAGAAGTTCAAGCTCTTGCGGCTAAATCCAAAGAGGTTGTTTCGGAATCAGAGGAGATTACGAAAAAATCACTAAAGGCAATCGTTTCTGTCAATGATTTGATAACCAGTATATCCGAAGGCTATGATAAAGCCCATATCAGTATATCCGTCATCAACCAAAGCCTTGCAAAAATCGTAAACACCATGGATATAGAAAGAGCGCCCAAACAACCCAGAGAAATGATGCAACAACTTCCGGAAGCCGCAACAACGACTGAGGATGAATCCGAAGATTCTTCTGAGTATGCGCTTCAGTAAAGAAAATAATAGTTTTGCCATCTATGAGCAGAGGGACTTTGTGTTACAGTCCCTCTGCCGTATTGCTTAGTGGACTATTTGTGCCTAGGGATTACTGAAAGGAATGAATTTTTTATATGGACATGGCTAATGATAATAGGGCGAAGATTATTGTTGTGGATGACGAGAGGTTGAGCTTGGCTTCTGCAAAAAAGTGTCTTGCTGACAACTACAAAGTATTCACCTCATCTTCAGGGGAAAATCTTTTTAAGCTCCTCTCGAAAATCACACCCAGCCTTATCCTTTTAGATGTCGAAATGCCGGGCGAGGACGGATATTCGGTCATAAAAAAACTCAAAGCCGATGAAAAAACATCAGATATTCCTGTAATTTTCCTGACCGGAAAAAGTAGCCCCGAGGATGAAATTAAAGGCTTAGAGCTCGGTGCGGCAGATTATGTGATGAAGCCATTTTCTGAAGAGCTACTAAACCGTCGCATTAAAATGCACCTCGATATCCAAACTCAAAAAGAGGAGCTCTATGAAGCGATTCGTGCAGCCAATGTGGCAAATGAAGCAAAAACAACGTTCATTGCGACGATGAGCCACGAGATGAGAACACCTCTAAATGCAATATTGGGTTTTACGGAGCTTACACTGGATGAATATGGTCTCAGCGACAAGGTGACTTCAAATCTTTCAAAGGTCGAACAGGCAGGGCAAACACTGCTCAACATAGTCAGCGATATTTTAGACATATCGAAAATTGAAACCGGAATGTTTGAGCTATATCCGGTGGAATATGAAGTGCCGCCCCGCATTAACGACATGGTAAACCAATGCATCGTATACAAAGGAGATAAGGATATTGAGTTTGAGCTAATTATTGGCGATGATTTTCCAACACATATGTTCGGCGATGATTTGAGAGTTAAGCAAATTTTCGTCAATCTTCTGTCAAACGCATTTAAATATACACCCGCAGGAACAGTCACTTTTTCCCTTGAGTGTGAGCGTAAAGGTGATGAATGTCATATAATCGCATCGGTCAGCGATACGGGACCCGGAATGCGCCCCGAAGCTCTTGCACATATTTTCGAAGATTATTATCAAGCCGATGCACAAGCAAACCGAAAAATCGCAGGGACAGGACTTGGGCTCTCAATCGCCCGCAGGCTTGCGCGAATGATGGGTGGAGACATTACCGTCCAAAGCGAGATTGGGCTGGGGAGTACCTTCACCATAACCCTCATTCAGGAGTTTGTCTCTGATGGTGCCATAGATAAAAAGACAGTAGAGCTTCTTAAAAATCACACCTATGTTTCTGAATTGCGCCATAAGTGGAATAATCCGTTGCGTATGAGTTTGCCATATGCAAACGTTTTAATTGTAGATGATGTTGAAACAAACCTTGAAATTGCTCGCGGGATGCTTATCCGCTACGACATTATGGCTACCTGTGTAACCAGCGGTCCTGCCGCTATTGAAGCCATTCGAGGAGATATCGAGACGGGAAATGACCGCTTTAGTGCAGTTTTCATGGACCATATGATGCCCGAAATGGACGGCATTGAAGCCACAAAAATTATCCGTGAGCTTGGTTCTAATTATGCAAAAAATATTCCTATCATAGCCTTTACCGCAAACGCTATCGTCGGAAGCAGAGAAATGTTCCTTGAAGAAGGTTTTCAAGATTTTATATCCAAGCCCATTGAGTCCACGCGACTGGACCAGATTATTATAAAGTGGATTTATGATGAAAAACGCGAACATCTATGCAAGCTCTGTAAAGATGACAAAAACAAAGAACCCATGTGTAAGCGGGAATGTATAAAAAACAAAAGGCTCGCATCACAATCCGCTGCGGCCTACGAAAGCACTTCATCTACTTCGATGTTTGCAGATTTTATTATTACTGATATTGATTATCAGCGCGGAGTTGAACGATTTGCCGGTGATGAGCAAGCATATATAAGCGTGCTTCGCACCTTCTCCAAGAACACTCCGATGGTGCTTGAAAACACCCGTTCGTTAGATGAAAAAGACCCAAGTGCATACATCACTGCCGTTCATGGACTGAAGGGTGCATGTTACGGGATTTGCGCCGATGAAGTCGGAGATCTGGGTAAGGCTCTTGAGTTTGCAGGTGCAGATGGGGATTTCGACTTTATTTCGAAAAATAATGATGCGTTTGTCGTGCGTATGAGCTCGCTTATTTCAGAACTTGACGACTTTATAGATTCCTTAACTGATGATTCAAAAAAAGAATTGAAAGAAGCTCCGGATACAGGAATGCTAAAAACTGTTCTCGAAGCCTGCAAAAATCACAGCATGTTCGACACCGACGACGCTGTAGCTGAGTTAGAAAAATTTGAATATTCCTCAAACGGCGACCTAGTACCATGGTTACGAGAAATGGCAGATAAAATGGAATATTCAGAAATAATCAAGCGACTTGAAGATATGCTGAAGTGATATTCGTAACAAGTAAAAGCTAAGCAGAGGGTGGGTTGTTTGCTACGCTTTTTTGCGAGCCATCGGGCTATACACCGCTGTTCTCGCAAAAAAGACTCCGCAAACAACTCACCCTCTGCGTCAATCAACGAAAAATTTTACTTACCAACACAAAACCTTTCAAATATTCGTGAGATAATCTCTTCTCTGACGGTTGCACCTGTCAGCTCTCCTATTGCCGACAAGGCGAGCTCTATATCCGTAAGAACAGCGTCAGATGTGACCAAGGCGACTAACGCTTCTTTTGCATTTTGTAAGCTTTCCACAGCTTTTGCCAGAGCCTCTGATTGCCTTTGGTTCGTGATTATTTCCCCTGCCGCTTGCGTCGGTTCGGGGAATTGTTTTGCTATTTCTTCAATCAAATCTTCAACTCCGTCCCCCGAAAGTGCAGAGGTGTAGCATATGGGGAATTTTTGCGTTTCCAGCTCCGCTATGTCAAATGTCTGCTCTAAATCTATTTTGTTTATTACCGCGATTTTCGGTGTATCACCGGGAATCTTTCCGATAATTTCAAAATCCTCGCTACATAGTGGCTGTGTTGTATCGAAAACTACTATTACGAGCTTTGCTTTTTCAAGTGCTGAGATGGTTCGCTTAACTCCAAGTTGCTCTACTGTATCGCTCGTGGCTCTCACGCCTGCGGTATCAATCAAGTGCAGAAGATTATTTCCAACTCTTATTTTCTCCTCTATTGTATCTCTTGTTGTGCCGGGAATGTCCGTCACAATAGCACGCTCATAACCCAGTATTGCATTTAAAAGCGATGATTTACCCGTGTTTGTTCTTCCGACAATGGCTGTAGGTATACCTTCTTTCAGCAATCGACCCCTCTCATAAGTTTTGAGAAGTTTCTCCAGTTCGATAATCGCTTCGGTCAATGTTTCGTTGTAGCTCTGTAGCTCAAACTCATCTATGTCCTCATCGGGATAATCTATAACAGCGTGAAAATGGGCTATTATATCGAGCAATTTGTCGTAAATTTGTGTCATCTTCTGCCCGACTACGCCCTTTAACTGCGCCGCCGCATTTTTTGCAATGGCAGAAGTTTCGGACTCGATAATGTCAATGACAGCTTCAGCTTGAGTTAGATCCATCTTGCCGTTTAGAAATGCTCGCTCAGTGAACTCGCCCGGCTTTGCAGTGCGCACCCTTTGCCTGTTTAAAAGTTGCATAATTTCAGCGAGCACAGTCGGGGAACCGTGGCAATACAGCTCCGCCATATTTTCTCCTGTGTAACTGTTCGGAGCAGGGAAAACAGCACACATGCAAACATCAAGGAGTTCACCCCTTTCGTTTACAATCTCACCGTAATACATATGGCGGTCTTTGGCGAATTTAGAGGAGCTTTTTACGGAGCGGCGAAAAATGTTGTCCGTAATGGTCAGTGCCGAGTCCCCGCTAATTCGGATAATTCCGATTGCCGTAATAAATTCACCCGTAGCTATGGCGGCAATAGTATCTGGCATTATTGTGCATTCCTTTCAAGAATATTTCAGGCGCAAGAAGTACCCTATTCACAAATTGACTATTTTGTAGTATATTAGAAAATGATAGATTACGCAAGAAGGAGAGAAGAAATAAATGTACGAATATTCACGCCCTGTTTTTTACTATGAAACTGACCAGATGGGGGTTGTTCATCATTCAAACTATGCAAGATGGCTCGAAGAAGCACGGTCATACTTTTTTGATGAACATGACCTTGCATATGTAGTCACAGAGAGCTTAGGGGTTATGTGTCCTATCACAGACCTCAATGTAAAATTCAAGTTTCCCGCAAAGTTTGGTGATGTATTCACAGTAAAGCTCCGTTTGATCAAATATACAGGTGTGCGTTTTCGAGTAGAATATGAAATAGTCAACCAAGACGGCAAACTGCTTCTCTACGGTGAAAGCGCACATGCCTTCATCGACAAAGAACTCAGACCGATAGCACTCCCAAAAGTTATACCGGACAGACACGAGAGAATGAAAAAATTACTGGAGCAACAGCTATGAAAATTTTAGCCATATTGCTTGTGTTTCTTGCCTTTTTGCTCGTAGGGTGCGAAAATAACGGTGAAGAAGAAAGTAGTGTAGAAGAAAACCAAGCTCTACCTGAGTACGTGGAAGAAATACCTGACATAGAGTTACCACTTTTCACATTCACTCAGGATAATATGCCGAGGATATCAGGATCGCCGGCTCTTGCTCCGCTTGCCGAAGCGGCAAAAAGTGTTTTACTGGCTGAGCCGCGCGAAGCGGCACGGCCACACCTTGCCTTTACAAGAACAGCAGAAGCCTTTCGCAATCTGGCGGCAGGAGAATCGGACATAATACTTGTCTCAGAGCTGTCACCAAGCCTTATCGATGAACTGCCGGGACTAAACGTAATCATGCAGCCCATCGCTTTAGATGCACTGGTTTTTATCGTCTGCCCTACAAATCCGGTAGATAATTTATCAACAGAGCAGCTCAGAGGCATTTTCTCAGGAGAAATCACAAACTGGCAACAAGTAGGTGGTAACGATATCGAGATTTCCGGTTTCCAAAGAAACGAAGAATCTGCAAGCCGTGTACTGGCAGAAAGATTAGTAATGGCAGGACAACAAATGGTACTGCGGCTGTTACCATCATATGCAACGGAATTTGACGATGACTTTCTGATATCTGCAATGAGGGGCTTTGACGGCTCTCCGGGAGCGATTGGTTACGCATTTCTGCACAGTGTAGAAAACTCAGGATTCACAGATGGAGTAAAAATACTATCCATAGACGGAATAAATCCAGAGTACAGCACAATAGCATCAGGAAATTATCCATTTACGAACAATTATTATGCAGTAATAATTGCAGATGAGCCACAGGACAGTTCCACCCGCATTTTATTTAACTGGCTATTATCAGAGGACGGACAGTATCTGATGGACTTTGAAAACTACGTGCCGATAAGTGAAAGCTTAAATCATGACATAACGAACCTACCCGAAATGAGCGTGGACGTTGAGACGAATTTCTCAGCTCTGACAAGCTTTGAACCAATTCACAGCAACTTTTCAGGATTTATTAGTCTAACACTGAACGAACTTTTGCCATCAAACGATTACGGAACGCTTCTACCATACGCCGGAACGGTTACACTGAGTGACGGAAGTATTGAAACTGCCGGATACGGGTTTGTGACCACAGAAGGGGTTTTAGTGACGAATCTTATATTTGACGAAATAACAAGAGCAACCTATAATTCAGCAAGCGGCGCTGAGCCACGTCCTGCATACAGCCTGCGAATTCTCTCACACGATACAGGGGAGTTTGGTTATTCGGAAGCTATGGCAGTTACAGCACTCGATGGCAGTTGGGTTACGCCGTTTGAATATGTGAGTGTGGCATTTTCGGACGAAGTAATGTTTTTGGTTCGAGAGTTTGATACATTCAACATTGATGTTCTTGACTATAGCGGTCAACAGCTATATAACATGCTTGATTTAGACTGGATCGACAGAATATCTGAAGATTACTGGGCGGAACTGTTACTATACAATGTGAGTGAAGGAGTTGTGTTTATACCACTCACAGATGGACGTGTGGGACTTATGGACGCATTGACCGGAGAACTCAGAGAAACTGAGTTTTACGGAGCACTGAATTTTTCAGAAGGACTTGCAGCGGTTTTAACAAATATCAGTGACGGACTATGGGGATTTGCGAACAAAGACCTTGAACTAATTATAGAATCAAGATTTATTATTCCGACAGTATTCAGAGGAGGACGAGCCGCAGTTATGACCGTCGGCGGGAACGAGCATATAATAGATATCAGCGGAGAAATCATATTCTCCGCACCTGAAGGATATATGATTGTTATGCATCAAGATTCTTCAGGATTTTCGGTATTTTCAATGGAGACATGGGATACGCCGAGATTTTACAGCAATGATTTTGTGGAAATCACGAGTCTCGCAAATCCCGCTTTACTCGGAAGCGACCCTGCTATAAAATTTCTCGGAAACGGATGGCACACAGCTCTGGTAGAGGACGGAGTCTGGCTGTTCGATGGAGAAACAGAAATAATGCTCTCGGAACATCGCTATATTATCGAAGTAGTGCAAAACTACATAATATTCTCCGAATCAGATCTGATTTCAGGGCGTGACATACTTGGCGTAATGCACACAGACGGCACTGAGCTGATAACACCAACGAACGCTTTAAATATCACACCTATCATTGACAACACGGGTGTTAGAGGATTTATACTAAATACTAACGCCATAGGTACACACTTTATTGAAGAGCGGTATACCACTGCCGTATATAAACTTTTCGACACAAGCGGTAATTTACTAAAAACAGACCTAGGCGTACTGATACACGACGCAACAACCAACCTGATTCATGCTGTAGGCACAAATTATTTTGCATGGTTAGATTTAACAGGCAGTGTAATAGTGAGCATTCCACTCATGGGATATTCTTTTGATTGACTGTAAGGGACAGCGAGGATACGGAAACTTCCATATCCTCGCGGGGAACAACAGATGCAGGCAAAATCAAAAGTCATAGGGAGTGACCTGATACACGAAGTAATTCAGCCAATTTGAATACATAAGTTGAGCATGTGCCCGCCAGTACACGCTTGGTGTATTGGAGGAATCATCGCCCGGAAAATAGTTCTTAGGCATATCAATGTCGAGCCCCTTGTCAGTATCTCTGAAATACTCTAGCGCAAGAGTATCTGCATCATATTCAGGGTGTCCGGTTATAAATATTTGGCGATTGTTTGCGGATTTTACAGCAAAAACTCCAGCCTCGTCCGACGTAGACAGCAGTTCGAGCCCAGGCACAGCAAGTATGTCTTTTTCAAGAATCTCAGTGTGCCGCGAATGGGGCATAAAAAACTCATCATCGAACCCACGAAAGAGTCTGGATTTTGCATTGTGAACTTTATGCATATAGATACCCGAAAGCTTTTTAGCAAGCGGGTATTTTTTTATGCCGTAATGGTAAAACAGAGCCGCCTGCGCTCCCCAGCATATGTGGAAAGTAGAGTGAACATTAATTTTAGACCACTCCATGATTTCACAGAGTTCACTCCAATAAGTTACATCTTCAAAGTCCATATTCTCAACGGGCGCACCTGTTATAATCATTCCATCGTAGTGTTCGTTTTTTACCGAGTCAAACGTCCTGTAAAATGAAGAAAGATGCTTTGGGTCAGTATTTTTTGATCTATGGCTAATAGTCTGCAAAAACTCAATTTCCACCTGCAAGGGAGTATTAGACAACTTTCGAAGAAGTTGAGTTTCAGTGACGATTTTAGTTGGCATCAAGTTGAGAATAAGCAGTCTGAGTGGTCGTATATCCTGACTAAGCGCCCGATACTCAGTCATAACAAAAATATTCTCATTCTCAAGAACCTGCCTAGCAGGAAGATTATCAGGTATCTTTATAGGCATAAATATGTTCCTTCCTTGTGCTTTTCGCGTGTTTTCCGCCTGAAACGGGCAATTTGTTCCGCTTTTTTTCGAGCCATCGGGATCTACACCGCTGTTCTCGAAAAAAAGACTCCACAAACAGCCCACTTCAGGCCACCTGTGTTATTCAACATAATATAGCAAGAATTCGCGAAAATCAACTATTTTGCTTCACAAAAAGGTGAAACTTTGGTATACTGAACAAGTGTGTGCAACATAAAGATATGGGGTAATGGAAATTGGGCAATAGACGTGGTAACAATTTTAATGATGAGGACAAAACCGGTGAGGTAATATCATGGGTTGTTATCTTCATTTTGCTCATTGCCTTTTTCCCTTTGGGCTTACTCTTTTTATTCTTAAAACTTCGAGGGTCACTGGGGTCGTCGAGCTCTCCTAAGAGTAAAGACACAACCTCACACCTGATCCACACAAATAGTAAGTACCAAGACGCAATTCCTGTCAAATATAAAGAGGTAAGCTCTCAGCCCAGGGCAGCTCAAGCTACGACATCACACGCCATCTACTCCCATGAAGCACAACCCGCCCCTTCGGCAAAAAAAGGCAAAATCCGCAATCCGCTCAAGAAGAAATCAGGCAGATTTATTTCAGCGGTCATGCTTGTAATATCAATACTAATGGTAGCTTTTGGCTTGGCAGGTGCGGCAAGTGTGTTGCAACAATTTTTTGAAAATGCCGGTATAAGCTGGTTTGGCATTATAATGAGTGCTTTTCTCTTGATTGGAAGTGCGACAACATTTCTCTCGCGCAATGTTGTCGCTCGCCGCTACAGCAGGTTTAAAAACTATTTTGCTTTTATCGGAGACAGGGGAGTTGTACCGCTTGCTGAGCTTGCGCAAGTGGCAGGAGTATCTGAGAAATATGCCATTCGAGACCTGCACATGATGATTAACAACGGCTATTTATACGAGGGTACCTACATAGATAACGAACTTGAATGTCTGATTATATCACCCGCAGAAGCGTATAAACTTCGCATGGAGATTAAAAAAGGTTTTGTTACCGACTCGACAGCCTCTTCAGACACTGCAAAAGATGTCGAACAAGGCTCAAACATCGTAGCCTTAAAGGAACTCCGCGAAATCAATTCTCTAATAGTCGATGAGGGAATATCCAAAAAGGTGTCGCATTTAGCAGAAGTGACCGAAAAAATATTCAAAATAGTTGATGAAACTCCCGAAAAAAGAAACCAACTGAGACGTTTTATCAGTTACTATCTTCCAACGACAATTAAACTGGTGCGCTCATATATAACACTTGAAAAGCAGGGAGTTAAAGGAGAAAACATAGCCGGGGCGAAAGAAAACATAGGAAACATACTCGATACACTCCGCACCGGATATGAGCAACAGTTAGATATGCTATTTAAAGCTGATGCGCTTGACATTGCGGCAGATATAAATGTATTAGAAAATCTTATGCAACAAGATGGATTAATGAACAGTGGTTCGGGATTTCAAGTCATGAGCAGATAGATATTGCTCCACCGATTAAAAACGTTCAAAAAGAAGCATTATGCGGAACTTTTTAGTAAATTAAAAGTCATAATCTGAGGTAGTAATAATTGGGAAACTTAATCGTATTTGAAGGAATTGACGGTAGCGGTAAATCAACACAATTTAGACTTATGTGCGAGCGCCTAGAGTCCGAGAACAGAGATTTTCGCCGTGTTGTATTTCCAAGATATGATGAACCGTCGTCAGCCCTAATAAAAATGTATTTGTCAGGAGAGTTTGGCAAGAATCCAGATGATATCAACGCATATGCTTCATCATCTTTTTATGCGGTTGACAGATTTGCCTCATTTATAATGGATTGGCAGAGCTATTATCAGTCAGGTGGCTTAATTCTCACAGACCGCTATACAACAAGTAATGCACTTCATCAAGGGTCAAAAATGTCAGGTGTTGACCGTAAACTGTTCTTTGAGTGGCTCTATGAATATGAGTTTGACCGAATCGGGTTGCCACGTCCCGATATGGTGTTGTTCATGAAGATAGATACATCGCTCGCAGTCTCACGCCTGCGCTCAAGAGAGTCTGCAACCGGAACAAATGCAGATATTCACGAGAGTGATTTAAGATATTTGACGGCATGTGCAGAGAGTGGTGACGATGCGGCAGCACAATATGGATGGTCAGTTATCGAGTGCGCACAGGGTGGCGTGAGCAGAAGTGAAGAAGAGATTCATAAGCAGGCATATGAAATGCTAAGCAAGCATCTGTAACTTCAACGCCTTGCGGTTCCTGCATAAAAGTGCAATTAAAACACAAAAATCCACACCATTTTAAAATAGGTTATTTCTCAAAATGCAGTGAGTGTATTTTCTAAGTAGGGAAGGAGAGCCTTTAATGCCTAATGAGTTTGATAAAGTAAAAAGCATCGAAGATGCTCTAAAAGTTGTAGATAAGAGCACACTGTCACCTGTGTCTGCCCCCACTTCGAATTTACAAAACCACACCGAGTCGCGTATGGTTGATATGGGCTACGTGGACTATGTGGACTATCTAGAAGATGATGAATTGCCGGCCAGACCAAGCGTCGATAAGGCAAAAATACCCAGACCCTCAAAAGCAAAGAAAGTCGGATTTTTTGAAAGCATATTGCCCGACAGAGGTTCATCTAAAAAACATGTCAGCGTACCCGCGGAAAATGAAAATAATGACTTAGATATGGGACCTGATGACTTTAAGGTCAAATTTGATTTTGAGACAGCATACCGAGATGTACCTGAAAACAAGCCTTTACGTTTTCGCCGAGAAAAAAGAACAGGTTTGATCGGAGGACTTTTGCTTGCAACATTTGTTATTTGTGTAAGTATCGCCCTCGCATCAACTGCATGGATTTTCACTATGGACGTTCTGGGATTCGGTTCAGTAGACGAAGTTGTAAACGTGACAATTCCTAACGATTTTTCGATTGAAAGTGTCGCAGAAATTCTATACGAAGCGGGTGTTATCAGACACAGAGCTGTATTTTTGCTGTATGCCGAGTTTTCTGAAGCAGAAGATAGGATTGTGCCCGGCTCATTTGTGCTGAACAGAAATTTTGACTACAGAGCTATTGTGCAAGGAATGACCCCAAGAGCAGGTGTCAGAGTTGAAACCACCGTAACAATTCCGGAAGGTCTTTCACTCGCTCAAATTTTTGAACTGCTCGATAGGGCAGAAGTGACTCCAGCCGCCGAGCTCTGGGAAGCGGCGACATATCATAATTTTGATTTTCATTTCTTAGACAGGTCAACGCTTGGTGACAGGCTGAGGTTAGAAGGATTTTTGTTCCCGGAAACATACAATTTCTTTAAAAATTCGTCTGCAACATCAACGATTTCTCGTATGCTCCGCGAGTTCAACAGGCGTTTCACCGAGGAATATGTCGAACGCGCCTATGAAATGGGTTACACGGTGCATGAGATTGTGACCATTGCCTCAATGATTGAGCGTGAAGCAGGCGACGATGCCGAGCGTCCACGCATTGCTGCGGTCATTTACAATCGTCTATATAGCCCGAACTTCCCATTCCTGCAAATCGACGCAACCATTGTATATGCAATCCAAGGCACAGCAATTCCATTTTCGACAAGGGTTGACTCGCCTTTTAACACATACACCCACGAGGGACTGCCACCCGGACCAATAGCAAATCCGGGCATAGCCTCAATTCGTGCGGCTCTATTCCCCGCATCAACAAATGAATTCTTCTATGCACTAAACAACTACGGCACACACAACTTCTTCACAAACTACACCGACCACAGAAACTTCGTAAACAGCCCCGACTTCGGTGGGTAAGAAAAAAGTAGTAAAAAAGTCTTGATATTTTCCGCCGAGTGCGTTACAATGTCTTTTGCCGTGACTTAAAGCCACGGCGAAAATGCGGAGGGTTAGCGAAGTGGTCATAACGCGGCGGTCTTGAAAACCGTTTGGGTGCAAGCCCACAAGAGTTCGAATCTCTTACCCTCCGCCAAATTTCGAAAAACTCAGCATTTGCAACGGTTTGGAGTCTGTCGAAAACACCTGCACACGATTTTTACACGTTTTTTCAGAAAACAAAAAAAATAACAAGGCTAACCTTGCAGGAACCGGTTACACTTTAGCGGTGTAGCCGTTTTCCTTTTTAAGCGCAAAAAACGGCAAGGCACAGAATTGACTCTGCACCTTGTTTTTTTGTATAATATGTAATTTACCTAAACCACTCAAAATAACCGTTTCCGATTTTGCAACCGCTTCAAACTCGCCACATTAAGAAAAAACTCTATCAGCCTCAGCCATATTGTTCATTATTTTCACATCAAACGGGCATCTCTCTTCACACGCACCACAGTTCAGACAATCGCCACCTGAAGCGGTTAAACTGCTATAGTGTGCTTTTGCGGACGGTGGAACAGACTCCGGTGTGAGCCTTGCTATATCGAGATATTTTATTACTGATGCGATATCAATATCTACCGGGCAGGGCTGGCAGTGACCGCAATACACACAGTCACCCTTGAAGTTGTTGCGCATTGAGCCTAAAACTTCGGTGTAATCTCGTTCATTTTCGCCAACTGCGTAGTAACTCATCGCTTCCTCAACCTCGGTGGCTGTTTGGCATCCAAGTAATGCACTTGATACTGCCGGGCGTGTGAGTGCGTAGTGAATGCATTGCGGCACAGTCATTGGCTTTGCGAACGGTGTATGCTCAGGAGAAGTCAACTTCCCACCACCGAGGGCCTTCATAACGGTAATGCCGATGTTATTTTGCTCGCATAACCTGTAGAGGCTGCTACGCCTTGGGTCAATGCCTTGCATAAGCGTTGTGTCGAAATCTTCAAGAAATTGCGCAAGCGCATCTTCGTCTGGCGGCAACATATCAAATGCAGGATTTATGCTAAAAAACAACACCTCAGGTATACCTGTTTCAAGGGCTTTTTTAGCGATAATCGGATTATGTGATGAAACCCCGATATAACGGACATCGCCTTTTTTCTGTAATGAACGGACATATTCGAGATGTTCCTCAGCAAATACATCAGAAAATTCTTCGTCGGAGTCAACAAAAAATAACATAGCAATATCGACATAGCCGAAAACACGAAGCATCTCATCAAAATATCTCTTGACGATTGTCATATCACGGCTTTTGTCGTATTGCTGTCTGAGGTCGGTTGAGCCAACAGCTCCCTGTATAATCACCTTTTTTCGGTTGCTCCCAAGAGCCTTTGCAATGTTTTCCCGTATTTCCTTGCCCGGCATAAAGCAATCAAAAATATTCATTCCGTGTGCCAGTGCCGCATCAATGGTCTCTTTTGCCTGCTTATAGGGCTTTCGGTCAAGGTGCTCACACCCAAGCCCAATTTCGCTAACGCTAAGACCTGTTTTTCCAAGTGTACGAAATTTCATGCAATTCTCCTAAGTTTGATAACTAAACAGTCCAATCATGCCCCTGTGGTGGGGCGGAAAGTTGCGCCATTAGATTTTCAAGCCATGACGGCTCAAGTGGGTCAAATGTGGTGGAGGTTTCTGCGCCAAGCAAAGTTCTGATAGTTGCAGTCGCAGAAGTGTTTCCGTTTTCATCCAACATAAGACTCAAAATCAAAGATTGACCGGGATTTTGCTCCTGCCACTGTTCAAGCTCAGGAACAGCACTTTCAAATTCACGAATCATTGAAGTAACTCGATCCATCTCCGCAGGGTCATTTGCCATGCGCTCTAAAATATCCCTATCGATTTGAATGTTTCTAAATCCTTCGCCCCAATCGGCAGTAGAAGTAGAAATATTCCATCCGGGCATCATCTCGCGAAGAGATGCTAAAACATCGTCTGCTGTCCTTCTTCCGTTTTGCGCTTGTGAAGTTTGATTCGTGCTGTTTGCTCTAAAAGCATTAGCGGCTGTGGCTGAGCCACTCATTGAAGAAATGCTACTCATAATATCAAACCCTCCTTGATTTATCTCGTAGGCTTTTGGCGATAACTCGCCCTAATCATAATTATCGGATATTCTTAGCAAAAGTTTAGCAAATTATATGTTAAAAGTCAAAGGAAAGCAGAGAAAAGACAACAAATTTATTTGACAACAGCAAGGGAAGTCGATATTATTTAGATAGGCACCTCCAAAAACCCACTGCCCTCCCATCTGCCAGACATTGAATTTTTAGAGGTACCTGTGTGAAAACCGAAAGAGGGTGATGTTTTTGGATGTTATTGAAAGTAAACAGTCAGACAATTCGATCCAGGAACACCTATGCCCCCTATGCAATAGCCCTGCAACCATTGCTTTAACAGACGAACGGCAACGCATATCCATAAATGATGAAAACCGCTGTTTCAGGCGAGAAGTGCGAGCAAACCTAAAATGCACCGCCATTCACTGCGGTCACTTTTGGCAAGAGTGGAAGTGGGCAACCGAACCCGACCACGAACACAACTTGGAACTGGTGAGTTTCAATGGGCAAGTAGTAGTACAAAGATGCAGCAACATAGTGTCCGGTGAAAGATGCCCCAGAACCACAGTAATAAACCTAAAGCGCCCAATATTTATTTAATCAAAAGCAGCTATATTTTTCTACGAATAATATCAAATTGCGCCACAGGCTGTGAAGTGCGAAACTTTAACTTCTGCTGTGGGTGCGGAGCTGAAATAACAGGATTTCCTGCGATGTCAAAAAGTTCATCAATAACTTGCGAAAAATTCTCACCCGAAGTCTTAAAAATCTCCACAGACTCTCCGACCCCAAATTTATTGCGTTGCTGAATAAAAGCAAAACCGGAAACAGGGTCATAATCGTCAACAATGGCATAAAAATCCTGAGTTTTAGTGTGAGAGCCATCGGTGTAGCAGTGATCATTTTCGCTTATAGGTCCAAAATAAAACCCTGTAGTATACTCGCGATGGCAAATCTTGCTCAGTTGTTCCTTGTAATACGGTATACGTGAAACATAAAGTTCCGGGTCAGAGACAAAATCATCAATAGCCTCGCGATATGTTTTCGTTACAGACGCAACATAATAAACAGTTTTCATGCGCCCCTCAATCTTAAAACTCCGAATTCCCGCATCTATAAGCTCAGGGATATGCTCAATCATGCAAAGATCCTTTGAACTAAAAATATGAGTGCCCTCGTCATCCTCAAAAACAGGAATAACAGCCCCGGACTTCTCCTCAACAAGCGCATAATCCCAGCGGCAAGGGTGACTGCAACCGCCGCGGTTAGCGTCTCGTCCGTTCATGTAATTGCTGATTAAGCAACGTCCGGAATAAGCCATGCACATTGCCCCATGAACAAAACACTCCAATTCCACGCCACGCGATCTAGCCTGAATTTCACTAATTTCCCGAAGTGATAATTCTCGAGCCAAAATAATACGACTCGCACCGAGCGATTTCCAAAAATTCACCGAAGCGAAATTAGTGGTATTCGCCTGAGTAGAAATATGAATCTCCATATCAGGGAGAATTTTTCTTGCCACATCAAAAATCCCCAAATCAGAAATGATAAGCGCATCGGGATTAATATCTCCAAGCTCATGGAAGTAGTCCTCAATGTTGACAAAATCCTCGTTTCGAGCAATAATGTTTACTGTAACATAAACCCTCTTGCCAAGGTTATGAGCATACTTGACTCCCTCACGGAGCTCATCAATTTCAAAATTACGAGCCTTAGCCCGCATACCAAGAGCCTTCCCCGCAAGATAAACCGCATCCGCCCCATAAGCAAAAGCAACCTTAAGTCGCTCCAAATCCCCTGCAGGAGAAAGTAATTCAGGAATAATCATAGAGATACCTATTTCTTTCAAAATCATTAAGCTGCAAACCAACTAACGTAATTATACCACAAAATATAATAGGGGGAGCAATAAACACCAATGAACGAAAAAAACATATTAAAGCGACAACACGGACTGTTTGTATCAGTCTGTTTTGTGGTGGGGTTTTTGGTAGGCACAGGCATATTCTTCCTGCCCGGAAGAGTGCTGTTTGAAGTCGGCGGAGACATAAGGTTAGGCACCTTGGCATGGATAATAGGCGGGCTGATGATAGCCCCAAGCGTATACATGTTCAGCGTATTTGCGGGAAAATACGAAAAAATCCACGGCTTTGTGGACTACTCGGAAGAAATTGTAGGCAAAAAATACGGCTACCTGGCAGGGTGGTTCTTTGCAGTGATGTACCAACCCGCAGGCTACGCCATAATAGCATGGATAACATCAGGATTCACCGCAACAGTAGCAGGCTTAACAAACGAAAATGAAAACTACATAGCAATCCGATTCGCAATAACAATATTTTTCATGATTGCAACATTTGTATTAAACTATTTTGCTCCTAAAATCCCTGTTAAACTCAACGTAGCAACAACAGTAGCAAGAGTGATACCTCTAATCCTAATGGGAACAATAGGCGTTGGGATAACGTTGGTGACCGATACGGTCAATATAGGGAATGTAGTCGCTTCAACCACCCTTGTAGGGGACGGGGTCCTCAACGTCCCGGCTCAGGCGCAAACAACAAACTTACAACCAACAGCATCACTATTCGCAGCAATATCCGCAACAGCATTCGCATTTAACGGCTGGCAAGCCGCACTTGCATTCAACTCAGAAATAAAAGACAGCAAACGAAAGTTCCCCATAGCCCTAATGCTGGGGTTTGGGGTAATTATAGGGATATACGTACTGTATTTCATAGGTGTGACAACAGCCGATACAGAAGCGGCAGAGCAAATGATCCAAGGGGGAGGAGCAAACTTTGCGGCAGGAACTCACCAAGCATTTGAAGCAATATTCGGTCCGGCAGGGAGAGTGCTAGTCGGATTTATGATAATATCAGGGCTAGGAATACTAAATGCCTGTTGTCTAGGCATGAGCAGAGCCATGTACTCTTTAGGGCGCAGAGGAAAAGGACCAAAACCGGAAAAAATGGCAAAACTACACGAAAAAACAAACATTCCAAGGAACAGCATGATACTGGCAGTGATAATAAGCTTCCTATGGTTAGCCGTAATATTTGCAAATCAAACAAACATATTCGGCACATTCGCATTCAGCCTACCGGACTTCTACAACTATAGCTTCTTTGCCCTATTAATACCAATATTCATAAGCTTTGTAAAAAAACAAAAAGACATGCACCCGGTAAAAAGATTCCTAATTCCAACCATAGCAACACTAGGCGCAGGATTCATGTTCACAACATACTGGCTAGGCTCCCCACGACATGCGCTAGTATACACGATAACATTTGCAGCTCTAGCCATAATCGGCTGGCGTTGGCACGCTAAGAACACCCAATAAGCTCAGAGGCATAAGGCAAAGAGCTAATCCAAGAGGCAAACTCCCGCCACTCATCGAGCTTATGCCCACGCCGATTAAAGTAAATATTGGTGAGCACCTCATAATTGACCGTACAGGTTCGCATCTGATTATAAGAAGAAGGCAAAAGCTGAATTAAGCTATACCAGAGAGTTTTATCCTGAGTCTCAACAAACTCGGCACGAAGCCCCTCGATAAACGAAATAAAAGAAAGCATCTGCTCACGAGAATCAGAGTTCATGCGATCCATGCTAAAATCATCAGCAGTGATAGGCCGAGCATGGATTTTATGCATGGTGCTTGTGGAGTTAGCAACGGTGCCAACTTTGTAAGTATCAAACTCTTTCCACCAGTAAAGCGGAGCGGTTATGTCCACAGAGACAAAAATCTGACGGATAAATTTTCGATGATCACTACCAGCCCGGCAAAGCTTATTAGCAAGAACCAAATCTTTAGGTCCCACAATAAACTGACCGTGGGGGTCAACAAAACTATCGCTAAGAGCATGGCTCTCCATAGGATTGCGAGCACCACGAATGGCATTATCCATATTAAGCACACTTACATTTTCAATCTTAATCATCAGAAATCTCCTTTAAATTGTATTATAGCCACATAGGTAGCCCGAAATGGGCAGTTTGTGGAGTCTTTTTTTCGAGAACAGCGGTGTAGATCCCGATGGCTCGAAAAAAAAGCGGAGCAAATTGCCCATTTCGGGCGGCAACGAAGCAGCAGAACCTACGATACAATAGAGGCATTTAAACCGATGCTCGTTGCCATTTCAAGAACATGCTCCGCAAATTCATCACTGCATTCTTCAGTGCCATCCATAAGCTCAATCATTTCGAGACTGGCATACTTACCAACCTCAAGCTTCTTATACTTGATAATATCGAGCTTCACTAAGCTGCCGAGACTCTTGACAAACGCGAGCCTACCGCTAATCTCGGTATAGCTATCGTTGACTCCCGGAACCAAAATCATGCGTATAATCATAGGCTTACCTGAGTAAGCGATTTTCATAGCATTTTCCAGTATGAGCTGATTATCTACACCTGTATAACGCCTGTGCAGTACACGGCTCAGGAACTTGAGGTCAAATAAAATCAAGTCACAGGCAGAGACCAAAGGCACAAGCTTCTCCCAAGGAAAATGACCCGAAGTATCAAGTGCAACATGAACATCTGCATCTTTAAGCCTCATGGCAACCTCAAAAAAGAACTCAGCTTGCAGTACAGGGTCGCCACCGGAAAAAGTTACACCACCCCCGGATTGGTCATAAAAAACTTTATCCCGCAATAGATCAGAAGCAAGTTTCTTATCAGAAATAGGCTCTCCGACCATTTCATAAGCATCATAAAAACAAATAACAGAGCTTTCCTCAAAACCATCTTCAGAATCAACTGAAGAGCCCCCGGCTTGGGCGACACAAGCCCCACAGGCAACACATCTCCGCGGATGATAGAGAAACTTAGCGGCATCACCAATCAGCTCGGGATAAGCACACCACAGGCAATTGAGCGGGCATCCGACAGCAACAACAGTGCTACGAACCCCCGGTCCGTCTTTTGTAGAATATTGTTGAATTTGAGAAATAAAACCATCCATACGGACAGTATAACACATTTAATTTGTAAATTGAAATATTTGTGATAGAATAATTGTTGCACGTCGGATAAAATCACTTGTGAAAGGATAAACAGAGCATGAAATATTATTTGGGAGTTGACCTTGGCGGAACAAATATAGTAGCCGGGGTCGTGGACGAAAATTATAATATATTGGCAAAGCACAGCTTGCCAACAGCCCCGGACAGAGGGTTTGAAAAAGTCAATGAATCAATAGCCGAAACAGCCTTTGAAGCTGCTAAAAAGGCAAATATCGACATGGAAAAAATCGAATCCGTCGGCGTTGGTTCGCCGGGCTGTGTAGACCGCAAAACAAATCTGTTAGTGTTTTCAGGCAATCTAAACTGGTCAAATGTGCCATTTCAAGCAGAGCTTGAGAAGCACTTCAATATACCTGTATACATAGAAAACGACGGAAACTGCGCAGCACTCGGGGAGGTTCTCGCAGGAGCCGCCCGCAACTTTGAAAATGCCTGTATGATAACGTTGGGAACAGGAATAGGCGGCGGTATAATTATTGATAAAAAAATATTCAGCGGCTCCGACAGGCTAGGCGCAGAAGTCGGACATATGATACTGATTCATGACGGTGAAAGTTGTACATGTGGGCTAAGTGGCTGCTTTGAAGCCTATGCATCGGCAACAGCACTGATTCGCCAAATAAAACAGGCGATAAAAAATCACCCCGAAAGCCTGCTGAACACGCTTTGCGGCGGCGATTTAAGTAAAGTAGAAGCAAAAACAGCATTTGATGCAATGGAGCAGGGGGACGAAGTTGCGACAAAAGTTATTGACAAGTACATTTCATATGTGGCGACAGGGGTTGGCTCAATGATGACAATGTTTCGCCCTGAAGTATTCATAGTTGGCGGGGGTGTAAGCAACGCAGGTGACAAACTGATAAAACCACTCATAGAAAAGAGTTCAAGATTGACGTTTACAAGAGATCAAGCTGAAAATCCACCAATTGTACTCGCACAGCTCGGAAACGATGCAGGAATCATTGGAGCGGCGATGTTGGGGACTTCACTTTTGTAACTATGGCGCAGGCTCGTCCTCAGCGTCAGCTTCCGGCATACTTTCTGCTGAATCAACAAATTCGACAATGAGTTGCTTAACAACAACCACAATAGGCACGCCAAGGAACATGCCAACGACCCCGAAATAAGCTCCGCCTGCAACCACAGCAAGAATGACAAGAATTGGGCTTATCTTCAAGGAAGACTTCATAATGCGAGGTTCAATGAAATTCGCATCTAGCTGATTGAATAGAATCAGAGCGATAGCGACAGGAATTGCAACCCCAATATCGCGTGTAACCAAGGCGATGAGGCTGATTAAAACCGCAGAGATTAAAGAGCCCAAAAACGGAATAAAGTTGAAAACCCCTGCAACAAGCCCAAGCAGCAGTGCATAGGGAACTTCCATGATAAGTAAAACAGCGGTAGCAACTGCGAAGTTTATAAGACTGTCAAGCCCCTTACTTGCAATGAAGGTGAACAGCACCTTATTAACTTGCCCAAAGTAGCGTGCAGACCTGTGACGCCTTTTTTCGTTCTTGAAGATAGCTTTATTGAGTCTGAGGAAAAATTCAGAAATTCTATCCCGGTCATGCAAAATATATAGAGAAATTATAAGCCCTAAGATAATGCTGAAAATTCCACTGAACACACCCACGACAGTTCCGGCGGCTTGCCCAAGCCAATCCGAGCCCAAAATCATATTCATCAAATCAGCGGCAACCGTATTAAGAGTGCCGGCAATGTCAAAATCTGCCCAAAATGAGTCATATGGGATGTTGTCAAGATAATTGAGGAGCTGATTCACGTAGATGGGAATACTGTTGGCAAGGTCAATGACGCTTGTGACCAAAATCGGAATTACAAAGCTGATAACGACAACAATGAGAGCAAGCAGTAAAATAAGCATTATGACGGTGCTAAAGCCACGTGCCCGCCTAGAAATCCAGCCAATTTTAACTTTTCTCAGAAGTTTTTCAATCAACTTATGCGGAGTGTAAATAAAATATGCAAATAGAGCCCCAAACAAGAGTGGCGAGATAACCGACAAAAACTCACTTATTGCAGTGGTTATTTGCCCAAGATTTCCAACGGCATTCCAAACCAAGATCAAAATAATAGCCGTAATTAAAATAGGAAGCCACTTGGCCTTTTCATAATTGTTTTTACTCATAAAGGTAATTATTCCTTATAAAAAACTCTATAAAAAAATGCTCTCTTACAATTGTATCATGAGATAAGAAAATCTTACAGTTACAAAAAGTGTCAATTTAAGATTCTTCTAATTATGAGCAAAATAGTCAATTTTAAAGTTGCGTAATTGGTTGTAAAATGATACTATATCTAATAAAATAAATATAAACGGAGGAGTGTCAATGAAAGCATATCTTGGAATTGAACTGGGTTCAACGCGCATTAAAGCAGTGGCAATTGACTCAAAAGGAAAATCACTCGCATCAGGAGGCTACGATTGGGAAAACCGCTTTGAAAACGGCATATGGACATATCACTTAGATGATGTGTGGACAGGTCTAAGAGAGAGTTACAGAGAACTCGCAGATGACTACAGCAAGAAAACCGGAGAGACGCTTGAACTCGCAGCCATTGGCGTATCCGCAATGATGCATGGATATCTCGCACTTGACAAAGACGACAACCAACTTGCCGAGTTTCGCACATGGCGTAATACAATGACCGGAGAATCAGCAAAATTGCTGACACAGACCTTCGGATTCAATATTCCGCTGCGTTGGTCATGTGCGCATCTGCATCACACAGTGAAAAATAAAGAAACCCATGTTAATGAAATAAATTATCTCTCAACACTCGCAGCATATGTACACTATAAGCTCACAGGCGAAAAAGTCTTGGGTGTAGGTGATGCCTCGGGAATGTTCCCCATAGACAGCAACACAAACGACTATGACGAAAACATGGTCAAAAAGTTTGATGCACTCATGGCTGAATTTAAAATGCCATGGAAACTGAGAGAGGTATTCCCCAAAGTGCTGGTAGCAGGGGATGATGCAGGGAGCTTAACAGAAGAAGGCGCAAAACTGCTCGACCCGACAGGCACACTTAAAGCAGGAATACCGCTTTGCCCTCCCGAAGGAGATGTAGGTACAGGAATGATTGCAACAAACACAGTAACACCCGGCACAGGAAATGTATCAGCGGGAACATCAATATTTGCAATGCTTGTAATGGAAAAAGCGCTCTCAAAACTATACCCTGAACTGGAGATGGTCACAAGTCCGTCAGGAAAACCAACAGCAATGGTTCATTGCAACAACTGCACATCAGATATAGATGCATGGGTAGCCATGTTTGGTGATATGATGACAAAAATGGGGAGTCCACCCGACAAGACAGAGCTTTACCGCACACTGTATAATGCGGCGTTAAACGGCGACCCCGACTGCGGAGGGCTTGTGTCGGTGAACTATCTCTCAGGCGAACACAACACAGGGTTCAGCGAAGGCCGCCCACTTTTCGCAAGAACTCCTGACAGCAATTTTACGGTAGAAAACTTTATGCGTTCACTACTGTTTTCATGTATGGCAACCCTCAGAATCGGAATGGATATACTTACAAACGAAGAGGGTGTTAAAGCAAGTAAATGGCTTGGGCACGGTGGATTATTCAAAACCCCTACAGTTGGGCAAAAGTTGATGGCAGGAGCTCTAGAGACCCCTGTAGCCGTCATGGAATCAGCGAGCGAGGGCGGAGCGTGGGGCATAGCCCTACTCGCAGCATTTTTGGGAAGCAAAGAAAACACAGAAACTTTAGAAGCATTCTTAGAAAACAAAATCTTCGCAAACTCAGCAGTAAGCACAATAACCCCCGACCCAAAAGACATAGAAGGATTCAACAAATACTTAAAAACATACAAATCCGCCCTAAAAGTAGAAAAAACAGCAGTAGAAAATTTGTAGGGGGCGATGGCAATCGTCCCGCCCGAGCAAATAAACAATCAGGAGAACAAACATGCTAAAAGACTTAAAAAATCAAGTCCTCAAAGCTAATCTGGATCTGCCGAAGCATAACCTCGTCACATTCACATGGGGTAACGTCTCAGGAATCGACAGAGGCAAAAACCTTGTTGTAATAAAACCTTCCGGAGTAGAATATGAAAACATGACGGCGGATGACATGGTTGTTGTTGAGCTTCACACAGGTAAAAAAGTGGATGGCAAGCTCTCCCCATCATCAGACACGGAAACCCATCTCGCACTGTACAGAGAATTTCCAAATATCGGCGGCATAGTCCACACGCACAGCCGTTGGGCAACTCTTTTTGCACAGGCAGGAGCTACAATCCCGCCACTGGGAACAACACACGCCGATTATTTCTACGGAGAAATACCCTGCACCCGAGAAATGACCCCATTTGAAATATCAGGTGACTACGAAGCAGAAACAGGCAAAGTGATAATTGAAAGCTTCATAGAACTAAACCACGATGCAATACCGGCGGTTTTGGTACACAGTCATGGGCCGTTTACATGGGGAAAAGATGCGCACGATGCAGTCCACAATGCAGTAGTGCTGGAAGAAGTGGCGTTTATGGCGTGGCACGACATGATTTTGGACCCGGAAATTGAACCAATGCAACAAGAACTGCTAGATAAGCACTACCTGCGCAAACATGGCAAAAACGCATATTATGGGCAAAAAGCAACATAGGGGACGATGGTAATCGTCCCGTGAAACAAAAAATAACAAAAAAATAGGAGGAACCAAACAATGACAAATATCCCAAGCGTAAAATTAGGTATCATATCCGTATCAAGAGACTGTTTTCCGATTGAACTTTCAACAGCGAGGCGCAAACTTGTCGCAAAAGAATGCAGCGACATCTACGAATGCCAAACAACAGTAGAAAACGAAAAAGACATGCAAATAGCTGTCAAAGATGTCAAAGCCGCAGGAGTAAATGCACTTGTAGTCTTTTTAGGCAACTTCGGCCCCGAAACCTCAGAAACACTGATAGCTAAATACTTCGATGGCCCCGTAATGTATGTCGCGGCGGCAGAGGATGGAGCAAACAAACTAATTGACGGGCGCGGCGATGCATACTGCGGTATGCTCAACTGCTCATACAATTTAGGACTCCGTAATCTCAGCGCACACATACCTGAATATCCGGTAGGCACACCCGCAGAAATTGCAAAAATGATAGAGGAGTTTGTACCGATTGCAAGAGCAATAATAGGTGTAAAAAACCTTAAAATACTCTCATACGGTCCACGCCCGCAGGACTTCATGGCATGTAACGCCCCAATAAAGCAACTATTTAACCTCGGCGTGGAAATTCAAGAAAATTCAGAGCTTGATTTGCTTGTTGCGTTTAACAAACATAAAGATGACTCCAGAATTCCGGAAGTTGTAGCCGACATGGAAAAAGAACTCGGTGAAGGCAATAAGATGGCAGGAATTTTGCCGAAACTTGCACAATTTGAGCTAACTCTCCTCGATTTGGCAGAGGCAAACAAAGGCAGCCGTGAATTCGTTGCATTTGCAAACAAATGCTGGCCTGCGTTCCAAACAGAGTTTGGATTTGTGCCCTGCTATGTAAACAGCCGCATGGCGGCAAGAGGGATTCCGGTATCATGCGAAGTTGACATCTACGGAGTGTTGTCCGAATACATAGGAACATGCGTCAGCGGAGTGCCTGTAACACTGCTTGACATCAACAATTCAGTTCCCGCCGACATGTATAACGACGACATCAAAGGTAAATTCGACTACACGCACAACGATACATTCATGGGATTCCACTGCGGAAACACCCCGATGTGCCACCTGAGCAAAGGCGCACTCAAACATCAGCTAATAATGCACAGACTCTTAGAGAAAGGCAAAGAACCCGACATCACACGCGGCACATTGGAAGGCGACATAAAACCGGGAGAAATCACATTCTACAGACTTCAAGGTACAGCCGAAGGCGGACTTACCGCATACATAGCACACGGAGAAGTTCTCCCTGTGGCTACAAAATCATTTGGCGGCATTGGAATATTCGCCATAAAAGAAATGGGTAGATTCTACCGTCACGTACTGATAGCAGACCGCTACCCCCATCACGGAGCAGTGGCATTCGGCCACGTAGGCAAAGCAATATTTGATGTATTCACATATCTTGGAGTACCAAAAATCTCCTACAACCAACCAAAGGCGCTGCCATATCCGACAGAAAATCCATTTTAACAATAGAAGCGACAGTGGGGCAGATGAGCTGTCCCACTGTCGTAAAACTTGACGAGGTGTAGCGTGAAAAAATTAGTTGAGTACGCAATAGTATCTGATTTTGATGGAACGATTATAGTAGAAGATTCTACAGTTGAACTCATAAATACTTTTGGCAATGATAAAAATGATGAAATTGAACTTGAGTTCATCTCAGGGGCAATAGGAAATAGAGAGGCGATGTTGCGACATTTTGAGATTCTGTCTATAACACTTGACGAATATCAACTCTTCTTAAAGTCAAACATCAATATTGATTCCGGATATGATGCGTTTTTTAAAGAGTTAACTCGCGCCAATGTGCCTTTGATTATTGTAAGTGCAGGGAACAGACCATCAATAGAGACTGTGTTAGGTTATGAGCGTTTGCATGGAGTTGAAATCTATGCAAATTCTTTGTCTGCAGAGCCATATATAAAACCTGTTTTTGCAATGGAAATCCCGACTTGTGAAAAAACTTTCGGTCCTTGCGGGAATTGCAAACGGGAATGTTTAAAAGCGATACGCAAGAAAGTTAAACGCAAAATAGCATATATAGGCGATGGTTTAACAGACCGTTGTGCAATAGAAGAGACAGATTTAGTTTTTGCAAAAGATGCTCTTGCGAAATATTGTGATAAAGAAAACATAGCTTACATTCCGTTTAGCAGTTTCGATGATATATCGAAATTTTTTGAACTATAGCAAAAGAGCGTTAATCTTAAGATAACGAATAATGCAAAAGCTGTAATATTAAAGAAATATCAAAATTTATTCAATTGGTCTGCAAAAAAACAAATAAAAAATTACAATAAAATTGTTGACAAACTTCAAACAACGTGTCATACTTCTGTTAGTTATAGACAAAATTTATGCAAAATTAATTGAGGTTTTTATTTTTTTGCCATAGGTGGTGAAGTGGTCTATACCACTGATTGTCGGAGGGAAACAATTGGAACCAACAGACATTGTTATTAATAAATCAGCAGCAATTCCAACATATTATCAAATTATGCGGCAATTGCAAGATATGATTCAACGTGGTGTTCTGGTTGCAGACGAAGCGATCCCATCAGAGCGAGATTTTTGTGCAGCACTGAATATCAGCAGAAATACTGTACGTCAGGCAATCAGCAAGTTAGTCAGTGATGGGCTGTTGTATAAGAAAAAGGGTATTGGAATTTTTGTATCTCAACAAAAAGCCAAAATGAACCAGCCACTTTCACGGTTGCCGAGTTTCACAGAATATGTGCTTAGCCAAGGGATGGCTCCGGTTAGTAAAGTTATTGAGTTGGGATTAGTTACTCCTCCACTTGAAGTTTCAAAGGCTCTAGAATGTGAATCGTATGAGAATGTAATCTCTTTACACAGGCTTAGATTGGCAGAAGGATTGCCAATGGCGGTTGAAAAGTCGTATCTTGATTCCGTACTATGCCAGAAGGTTTTATACGCAGATTTTAATCATGACTCTCTATATGATACTTTGCGAAACAAGTGTGGATTGCAGTTAACCCATTGTCACGAATCAATTGAGTTAGGTTTCTGCGATGTAGAAACAAGCCGGCATCTTGATATCCCCACCGGAACACCGGTATTCCATAGAACTCGAACCACTTATACAAAGACAGGGGCAATCGAATACGTTATTTCACAATACAGAGTTGATAGATTTAAGTTTCATTTAGAAGTTAGCCTGTGATTAACTTATATATAATAACAAGTGAAGGGTGGATCTGATTATGGAAAAAGTAAAGGTTGCTGTGGTTGGTTGTGGTTTTTTTGGGGAATTGCACGCAGAGGTATTTTCAAGCTTGTCTAATGTTCAACTCGTAGGGATTTGCGACGCATCTGAGGATGTCTCTTCAAAAATGGGGCAAAAATTTAGCTGTCAATCATTTACAAATCTTGAACGTATGCTTGACACAACAACTCCTGATATTTTGGATATTTGTGTGCCTGACTGCTATCACTTAGATGCAGTGACTACTGCAATCGACCGAAACATAAACTTTTTTGTAGAGAAACCACTTGCAGATACCCTTGAGGACTGCCGCACAATTTTGACAAAAGCCAAAGGATTTCAGAAGAAAGCAATGGTTGGGTTCATCAGTCGTTTCGATTCAAGATTCCTAACAGTTAAACAAGAAATTGATAAAGGGAAGATCGGCGATATTATGTATATGACCAGCAAGCGAGTTAGCCCTATACGTGCAGGGCTACGCTACGCTCCTCTGTGCCATATAACCACTCATAGTGGAGTACATGATTTTGACCTGGCTCGATGGTTTGCCGGAAGCGAATTTAAAAGTGTCTTTGCAAAATCAACTAAAGGCAGGATGATTGAGCATGGCTATGATGTAGCAGATGCAGTTCTTTCATTGTGTGAGTTTGAAAATGGCGTTATTCACTCACATGAAAACACTTGGAGTATGCCCAAAGCATTCCCCGCTTATATTGATGGCTGTTACACGATTGTAGGAACACGCGGATCTCTTCACGTTGACATGAGTAGCAGTGGTTTGAAAATTATAACAGATGAGAATATCGAACATCCTGACCTCTATTTTTGGACAGAACTCATGGGTGCAAGGCATGGAGCACTTAGAACAGAGCTTGAAGCGTTTGTGAAATGCGTTACAGATGATACGACACCGCTCATTGGTCTTGATGATGGATATAGAATATCCCAAGTTGCGCTGGCTATCTTGGAATCTCTGGATAAAGGTACTACCGTAGAAATAGCAAACGCTTAAAAACATTGTTGCATAGGTGCAACTAAAAATAAATAAAATTTATTTTGGGAGGAATTTATGAAAAAATTGATCGGTATTGTGTTGGTGTTGAGTTTGTTGGCTATACCTCTTATGGGTTGTGATAACAATCAAGCTGACGAAGAGGTTGTGCGTACAGTCACCTTCATGACTGTGGGTGATCCGTATGTAGGTGCGATAGCGTATCTGTTGCCCGAATTTCATGAGGCAAACCCCGATATCAACGTTGTATTATCCAGCGTACCTTTTTTAAATCTACGCGAACTGGCTATTCTTGAATTTGTTGGTGGTACAGGCTCATACGACATTGTATCTGTAGATATGCCCTGGATAGGTGAATTTACAGAGGGTGGGCACTTGCGTGACATAACAGATCTTGTTGAGAGAGATCGCGATATACTAAGACCTGATGAGTTTTTACCGGGTGCGTGGGAAGGCATTGCTATGTACGGCGGCAGAGTATGGACTTTGCCCATCGCTCCATATTATATGTATCTGCATTATAGAACAGATGTGTTCGCCGAGCACAATTTAAGTGTACCCGTAACTCTCGAAGAGTTTAGAAACGCTATAGTTACACTCCATGATCCGGATCAGCCATTTTTCGGGTTATCTGTAGCCATGAGACGCGGTCCTTCCATTGTACATGACTGGATGGCATACTTCAATGGATTTGGCGGTACAACATTTGTTGATCATGAAAATAACTTTAGAACAGCCATTAATTCAGAAATTGGTTTCATTACAACTGAGCTATTCAAAAATGCAATACCATACTCTCCGCCCGGAGTCCTTCAGTATGAAAACATTGATCGCTGGAATGATTTTATGCACGGGAACTCTGCAATGGTAACGGTATTTAACGCAAACTCCCCTATGTTTGAAACCGCAGAAGATTCACAAGTCGCAGGCTTGGTAGGTTATGCACACTTGCCTCGCTTAAATGCCAACGACCCACCTTCTATGCCTTTTGCGGGATTTGGAATGGGAATAAATGCAGACATAAGTGAAGAGCAAGTCGAAGCAGCTTGGAGATTTATGTTATGGATAACAAGTGAAGAGATTGACAGAAGATGGGTACAAGTTCCAGGTACACCCGGAGTTCCGCTGAGAACCGCAACTGTAAGAGATCCTGAACTTGTTGCTATGTTCCCATATTTTCAGTTGATTGCAGAAGCCGAAGAAGCAGGCACAGCAGATGGCGTGAATTTCAGATCAAGGCTTCCGGAGTGGCCAATAATAGAGGATATTCTGGGTCTTTACCTGAATCTTGCTGTGTCAGGAGAAATGGACATACAAGAAGCACTAGACGCTGCTGCAGAGCAAATAAACGAATTGATGATATCAAGAGGATATCCTGTAAACTAAGGCGAGTCGGCTATATACTGAGGGGCAATGGAAAGTTGCCCCTCAGTCCTAGAGAGAGGAATGGTGTTCTTGAAAAAACCACTTGGAGTTAAGCAACGGGAAAATATTGTTTGGAAACTGATGATTGCACCCACAATGATTATTTTAGTTTTGTTTATAATATTCCCAACACTCTTCACTTTATATAATAGCCTTCATTCGTGGAATTTGGCAAGCCCACAATTTGGAAGACATTTTGTGGGATTAGATAATTTTATTTCAATGCTCACTGACCCCAGATTCTACAATGCCCTTTATAATTCACTCAGAATCTCATTCGCTTCTCTCTTTGTAGAGTTTACGCTCGGATTTTTCATTGCATTATTACTGGCAAGAGGTTTCAGGGGTTCTAAAATTATAAGAGCAGGTATGCTTCTCCCTACAATGATAACTCCGGTTGTTGCCTCGTTCATGTGGCTTTTAATCTTTAACGCTGACTATGGGGTTTTGCGACACTTCTTTGAGTCTATAGGAATAGTTCCTGCGCCATTAATGTTGGCTGACAATAGGTTTGCATGGTTATCCATTGTTATAACCAATGCCTGGCAATGGACGCCTTTTGTTGCGTTGCTCCTGCTTGCGGGTATGCTTTCAGTGCCTGTTGATATAATAGAAGCCAGTTCAGTAGATGGTGCGAGCAAGTTCAAGCAAATGATTAAAATCGTACTGCCATGCATGAAATCTGTTACATTGGTTGCACTGCTCATAAGACTTATGGATTCTTTCCGATTATTTGAGCCTATATTCATTTTGACCAGAGGCGGTCCCGGCATAGAGACTGAAACACTAACATTTTTGATTTTCAGAGAAGGTTTCAACTTTTTTGAAATGGGGTATGCAAGTACGCTCGCCTTGCTTCTTCTAGTGGTTATCACATTCTTTTCTCAAATTCTTGTGCGCATAGTAAAAGATGAGTGGGAGGTTTAAGATGGACAATCTAAATAGAAACATGTACAAAATTTTTGCCTTCCTCTGCATTTTACTACTTCTCGCTGTTTTCATTGTTTTTATGTTTCCAATTTATTGGATAGCCACGACATCAGTAAAAGATAGAGCAGATTTGTTTGCGAATCCTCCCAATATTTTTCCAGTCAGTTTTACACTTAACAATTTTGCAGCTGTTTTTGGTGTATCAACTGATACTGCTGTTGCAACAGTTATTCCGGGAGACGGAATTATGAGGTTCTTTACCAACTCTGTAATTGTGACATCGATCTCTTGTGCAATTGCTCTTGTAATCGGAACATTTGGTGCATACGGGCTTGTGCGTGTGGATATGCCCGCAAAAAGAAAGAAAAATATTTCCTTCTTTATTCTCTCCACCAGAATGCTACCACCTATTTCTGCCGCAGTTCCGCTATTCTTGATTTTTAACGAGCTTAGACTTGTCAACACCCATGTTGGCTTGATTATCGCCCATACTGTATTAAACTTAGCTTTCGTTGTTTGGATGATGCAGGGTTTTCTAAAAGATATTCCATCAGAAATTCACGACGCTGCCTCTGTGGATGGATGTGGACCGCTATCAGGGTTTTTGAGAGTTGTTCTGCCACTTGCTGCACCAGGCCTGGTAGTCACAGTGATTTTTATTTCGATTTTTTCGTGGAACGAGTTTGCTCTTACGTTGGTTCTATCAGGCGAAGGAACCAGAACTATTCCTGTCTTTATCGCAAGCATGTGGACTTCTGTACAGGCAGTCTGGGGAGAAATGGCCGCTGCCGCTTTTGTCGCAACTCTTCCTGTTTTGATCTTAGCCATCGTTGTTCAGAAAAATTTAATAAGAGGTTTAACATTTGGTGCAATTAAATAAAGGTAAATTAACTCTGTACAGTTCAGCTTTGCTGGTATATACTAGCAAATGACTTTTTCATGATAAAATAAATATTTAATATGGAGGGATTATAGTGCTAAGTCAAAACTATAATGACAGCGTAGTTAATATTCTGCGCAAAATAAGCGAAACTCAATCGGAAAACATACAAAAAGCGGGAGCTTTAATAGCTAACGCATTGAATTCGGGAAATATATTGCATCTTTTTGGTGCAGGCCATTCGCATATGTTGGTTGAGGAAGGTTTCTACCGTGCAGGGGGTCTTATGCCTGTGAATCCGCTGTTTGACAGTGCAGTAATGCTTCATGGCGGCGCATTAAAAAGTTCGGCTGTGGAGCGCGTTGAAAGTTATGCAGAAATGATTTTAGATAATTATTCAATTAACCCAGGTGATGCTATCATAATATTCTCCAACTCCGCTCGTAATGAGTTAGTTGTGGGTATGGCAGATTCTGCTCGGAAGAGAGGCATGAAGGTTATACTTGTTTACTCTGCTTCGTATAAAGATTCAAAGTCGCGGCACTCTTCAGGTAAACGCGCAGAGGGGTTTGCAGACATTGCAATTGACAACTGCTGTCCCTACGGGGATGCGTTGGTTGAACTTCCCGGGCAGAATATGAGCATTGCTCCGGGATCTACTGTTGCAGGTGCCACTATCCTCAATATGATAAGTGTTTCCATTGCTGAAGCGCTTATAAAAATGGGCGGCGAGCTTGAATATCTTGTTAGTGCTAACATTGATAATGTTCCAAATCGAAATGCAGAGCTGTTGGAGAAATACAAAGGCAAAATTAAAGCTTTATAAAGCTAAGATACATGAAAGGAAGTTTTCACGTGAGCCATGTATATTTAGGTGTTGATCTTGGCACTTCAGCGGTCAAATGCTTGGCAATGAACCTTCAAGGTCAATGCTTGTCTCAAGGGGAGGGGCGATATCCGCTATATGCGCCCAAGCCCGGTTGGGTTGAGCAAAATCCCGAAGAGTGGATGGAACCGGTATACGGCGCTATTCGAGATTGTCTCAAAGGCTTAAAGCGTTGTACGCCTGTCGCACTATCATTTTCCGGACATATGAGTTCACTCATAGTATTGGATAACAATCTAAACCCATTACTTCCGTGCTCATTGGTTGGAGACACGCGTGCATCTAAACAAGCAGATGAATTAAAAGAACAATTAGGGAATGCTTTTATAGAAACTACCGGAAATGCACCTTGGCAAGCGTTTATTGTCTCAAAGCTACTTTGGATTAAACAAGAACTTCCTGATATTTATCGGAAAATTGACAAGTTTATAGTCGCAAAAGACTATATTCGGTATAAAATGACAGGCGAATTATATACTGACTATACTGATGCAGGCAATTCCCTTTTGTATAACTCAAAGACACAGCAATGGAACGATGCTCTCATTGCAGCTACAGGACTAGATAAGAAAATCTTTCCGCAGCTAATCTCGCCAACTGACCCCGCCGGAACTATTAACACTCATACAGCACGGATTACAGGTTTGCCTGAAGGCTTACCTGTGATTTGTGGTGGTGCAGATATGGCTTGTTCACAAATAGGAACCGGCGGCATAAATCCGGGGCGACTGATTATTACTCTCAGTACGTCAGGGCAAATGTGTATGAGTGTTAAGCAACCGTCAACCTCCGTAAAAGAAAAGGTGACATTTCATCCGGGTATTGAGTCGATGTATGCGATGGCCTCTGTTTTTTCCGGTGGTTTAGCTGTAAACTGGGGATTTTCCCTTTTAAGTGGGAAAAACTCGGGTGACATTCCTGACTTTGAATCGTTAGGGCTCTTTGCAAAGAGCATTGAAAACTTCCTTCCCGGGCAGAGTGGAATTACATTCCTGCCGTTTTTAACGGGTAGTGGTTCTCCCCACAACAAATCTGAAGATAAAGCTAATTTGGTTGGATTGACGCTTTCTTCCGGTAAAAGGGAAATCATGCATGCTGTCATGGAGGGTGTTGCGTATAATTTCCGAGAAAACGCTGATGTGTTCAGGCAGCTTGGCAACTGGAAGGAAGTTCGGTTAGGTGGTGGTGGTGCGAAAATGAAGGTATGGCGGCACATAATTGCGGATGTGCTGGGTGAAAATCTCGATGTCTTGCGAACCGGTAATGCTTCCGCTGTGGGTGCTTGTATATTGGCGATGGTTGGTGTCGGTGCTGCCGACTCAGTCTTAGATCTGTCAGAAAGAATTGTTGACTGTGATTGTCGGATTGAATACGACAAGGGGAAAAAACAGGAGTATGACAAACTATATGCGGAGTATTGCGATATATATAGCGCACTCTGCTGCAGATAAAGTGTACCTCTACCCTAACACAAAAAAGGTTGTCATGAGATTCGCTCTCATGACAACCTTTTTACTCGTTATTTTTGATATTTATAATGTTCGGATTACTAATGTTAGAATTACGAAATTAAAAGTTAGTGTAAAACCTTATCCCAATAGCCAGTCAATCAATGAGAACTCAGCCAAGTATACGAACACTAGGGCAACAGATGATGACAGTGTAATCAGAATGTTAAATGACGGACCTGCTGTGTCTTTGAACGGGTCACCTACGGTGTCGCCAATAACTGTGGCCTTGTGATTTTCACTGCCTTTACCGCCAAGTTTACCACTTTCAACGTATTTCTTCGCGTTGTCCCAAGCACCGCCTGAGCACATCATGAATACTGCAAGCGTAAACCCTGTGATAACGATTCCTGCGAGAAGTCCAACAACACCTGCGGCGCCGAGCAAGAAGCCTGTGCCAACCGGAACAACCAGTGCAAGGAGTGAGGGAGCGACCATTTTTTTAAGTGCGCCTTGTGTACACAGGTCAACGCATTTTGCATAGTCAGGTTCAGCTTTGCCTTCCATAAGGCCTGTAATTTCTTTGAACTGGCGGCGAACCTCAATGACAACACTCTGTGCCGCCTTGTGTACGGCTGAAATGGTGAGTGCAGCAAAGAAGAATGCTGTTGCAGCGCCTATGAATAATCCGATCAAAACTGGAGGATTCGCGACACTTAGTTCTTCGCGTCCTACACCTGCAAGAGCCATGTATGATACCAGCAGTGCGAGTGCAGTGAAAGATGTTGAGCCAATTGAGAAGCCCTTACCCGTTGCGGCCGTGGTGTTGCCGAGTGAGTCGAGGGCATCTGTGCGATTGCGTACCTCTTCGGGGAGGTGAGACATTTGTGCGATACCGCCTGCATTGTCTGCGACAGGACCGAATGCATCTGTGGCGAGGTTTACGCCGAGTGTAGAGAGCATTCCGACAGCGGCTATACCTATACCATATAATCCCGCATAGAAGTTGATGTCGCCGTCACGGAAACCACCTGAAATGAGGAAGCTAATAATCGCAGCAAATGCAACTGTGAGAATAGGGCCGACAGTTGCTTTCATTCCAAGTGCAAGTCCGCCGATCATAACCGTAGCAGTACCTGTTTCACTTGCTTCAGCGAGTTCTTTTGTGGGTTTATACATATCAGATGTAAAGTATTCGGTGAAATGTCCAATCAAGAGACCGGCGCCTATACCGAGCAAGATTGCTCCGAAAATGCCCCAGACATTGTCCATCATAGAAACGATTTGACCAGGAGGCAGACCTGTTGCCTCATAGAACGTGGCATTTGCGTTGGCAGGAAGCTCTAAACTGGCAACCAACCATGTGAGAGGCAATGCCGCAACAGCGGAGATACCTGCCGCGAGGAACGTTCCTCTGTGGAGTGACTTGAGAAGGGATTTTTGGCTGGCATCTTCCTTGGTTCGTACAAAGAAAGTACCAATTATAGAGGCGATGATACCAACAGCCGCCATAAGAATCGGCAATAGCATACCACCGTAGCTGTAGCCCACACCGACACCTAAAGCAAAGGTGGCGATAATCGCATGTGCATATGCTTCGTAGAGGTCAGCGCCCATTCCGGCGACGTCGCCGACATTATCACCGACATTGTCAGCTATAACGGCGGGGTTGCGTGGGTCGTCTTCAGGAATGCCTGCCTCAACCTTACCAACCAGGTCAGCGCCGACATCAGCGGCTTTTGTGAATATGCCGCCGCCAACACGTGCAAACATGGCCATAAAACAAACACCGAGACCGAACTTAACCATGGCTTGACCAATCTCTATGTCATTTGCTCCAAATACAAAGCGCAGGAGTAAAAACCATATAGTAATATCCAAAAGCCCGAGCCCTGCAACAGTGAAGCCCATGACAGAACCGGATGAAAAAGACACTCTGAGCCCTTTGTTGAGACTTTCAGAAGCCGCCTGTGCAGTGCGCGAGTTTGATGCCGTAGCAACTTTCATTCCTATGTAACCTGAAAGTCCTGTAAAAAAGCCACCTGTTAAAAATGCGAAAGGTGCAAATCGGTTGACAAGACCTTCATCTTGTCCCATTAGGATAGGGATAAAAGCGAGAGCGCATAAGATAACAAACACTATTACAAAAAACTTTATAACAGTGGTGTATTGGCGCTTTAAGTATGCGTCAGCGCCGACACGAATCGCCCCTGCGATTTTCTTCATTGTATCATTGCCTTCAGAGTAACCAAGCACCTTGCGAGCTTGGAAGAAAGCGAAGCCAATGGCAATAACTGCCCCTACAATGCCAAGCCAGAATAGTTGTACGATCAAAAGATATCACCTTCTTTCTTAATTAGCAAAAAACGCCTATAAACTTAAATAAAGACGATTTTCACCGTTTATCATTTTATCACGATTTCAACAAATTACAATTGTTTAATATGTCTCAAAAATTATACAAATTAAGAGCAAAATTTCACATAATAGTCAACAGGTGATTATTATTCTTTGACATCATAATAACCATATGGTATCATTCATGCTAACTTTATAAAGTAACGGAGAAATTATGAGCTTAAGAGAAACACGAAAAGAACTGGACCTCGTCAGAACGATGCGCGAAGTAAAGGGAAATCCCAAACTCTGCCTTATAACGGAACCACTTTGGACAATCCCGTTTAGCCTGTACACGCCATTTATCTCAGTTTACATGGCGGCACTCCTCTTAACTGACAGTCAAATTGGACTTGTTGCATCAATATTTATGTTATTTAGTGCTATCATGGCACTCTTTAGCGGCGCAATAACAGATAAGCTCGGACGAAAGAAAACTACATTTATCTTCGACACGCTTTCGTGGACAATACCTTGTTTGCTTTGGGCGTTTTCACAAAACTTCTGGTGGTTTGCTGTGGCTGCCGCATTTAATGGAATGATGCAAATAACCACTGTTTCGTGGACGTGCCTGTTGGTCGAAGATGTGCAAAAAGGTTACATGGCAAAGGTATACAGTTTGCTGCACATGATATCACAGCTATCAATAATGTTCCTGCCGATAGCGTTTATAATGGTAAGCAGGCTCTCCTTAATCCCCGCAATGCGAATACTCTTCATATTTTCAGCACTATCTATGACAATAAAGTTCATAATACTATTTAAATTCGGCGATGAGACAGAAGTCGGCAAGACACGCATGGAAGAGACTAAAGGTATGTCGTTATGGCAGATTATGGGCGGTTACGGCGAAATCTTCAGGCGTATATTTGCTTCAAAAAGCATGGTTCTGTCACTGGTTATAACCACAATATTCAGCATACTCGGAATGGTCACAGCAAACTTTTTTGGATTATATGTAACGGGAACCCTTATGATTCCGGAATATTTTCTAGCTATATTTCCCGTCATACGCGCAGTCGTAATAGCGGCATTTCTCATATTCATACAGCCAAAACTCCAAAGATTTGGATTTAGAAACCCAATGCTGATAGGACTTATTCTCCATGCAACAGGAATGGCTATACTGATTGCGACCCCATTATATGGTGCTATGCTTTCACTGATCATATATATATTAATTGATGCACTCGCATTCAGCCTAGTTGTGCCGCGCAGTGACTCGCTAACACAACTACTTATCGAACCGAGTGAACGTGCTCGTATCAGAGGGCTTATGATGGTGATAGTGCTATCGCTCAGCATACCGTTTGGTTACATTTCGGGAGTGTTGTCGGATATGGATCGCCGCCTGCCGTTTGTCCTATGTATAGCGCTGCTCATAGTGACATTTATAGTTATAGCGTCGAATAAAAAAAGATTAGCAAAAGTTAGCGAACAAGAAAATATGGGGTGAGAAGAGAAAACAATTGCCTTTTTACTTTTTTTGGTGTATGATAAGGGGTGGTTTTTAGTGACCAAATTTCGGCGGGAGGCACAATATCTTGATTCGCTTTTTTACAAGTCCGGAAAACATAAGAGAAACAAGTATTGAGCTCACTTCCGAGGACAGATTGCACCTACGTTCGCTCAGAATTCGTCCAAGCGAAGAGTTTATAGTGTGCGATGGAGCCGGAACGGATTATGTCTGCAAGTTAAAAAACGGCAAAAATGAAAATAAAGCTGACTTTGCAAGCACAGCAGTGATTCTAAGGCAAGAAAAAACACAGAGCGAGCCAACAACACACTGCACATTATACATAGCATATGCAAAAGGTGACAGGCTCGAATACGCAGTTCAAAAATCCGTAGAACTCGGTGTTACAGGTATAATTCTGTTCAAATCAAAACGATGCATCGCCACATTTGACAACACAAATAGAAAACTTGAGCGACTGCAAAAAATCGCACATGAAGCTGCAAAACAAAGTGGCAGGGGAATAGTTCCCATAGTGAAAAACGGCGGCGAATACGAAGAAATCCTTAACACAGCGGCGATTAGAGATGGATTTAGCATACTACTATATGAGGACGAAAAACATCTGCATATAAAGCAAGTGTTAGAAGCTAAACCCACATTTTCGCAAGTAGCCATTATTTCAGGTCCCGAAGGCGGATTTGAACTTGATGAAATAATGCAGGCACGAGAAAAAGGCATACACATAGCATCGCTCGGAGCCAGAATTTTACGCTCTGAAACAGCACCGGTAGTCGCATTATCGGTACTTATGTTCCATACAGATAATCTGTAATGAAGCTGAAAGGCGTGGTCATTATATAATGAAGAGAGTACTAGTCGTTGACGACTCGGCCTTTATGAGAAGAACTATGAAAAGTATCGTAGTCAGAAATGATTACGAAGTTGTCGGTGAAGGCACAAACGGGGTTGAGGCAGTCAGTTTATATAAAAAATTAAGACCGGATATTGTAACACTTGATATAGTTATGAAGGATGTAGGTGGACTTGAAGCCTTAAAATCAATTATGAAAATAGACCCGAATGCAAACGTTATCATGGTGACATCAATGGGTCAAGATGTAATAGTGCGTGAGGCAATTGTTTCCGGTGCAAAAAACTTTATCCTAAAGCCATTCACAGAGCAACAAGTAATGGCGGCCTTTGAAAAGTTAAAAGAAAAATAATAACTACCTATGTAATCGAAATTACCCTATTAAAGCGAGGTGCAACCGTGGCGACAAGGCAAGAGACTGTCAGATTAAATAGAGTGCTACCCAGAATCGAAGCTCCTGTCACAGTCGGATTAAGCGGACAGCAGGCACGTGAAAGACTCGAAAATGGCTATGGGAACATGAAACCCGAGTCAGCCGAAAAGACTATAGCACAGATACTGCGAGGTAATATATTTACATATCTAAACCTACTGCTCACAACACTCGCTATATGCCTCATGCTCGTAGGCTCTTTTGCACAGCTCACATTTCTCCCTGTAATAATGATAAACACAGTAATCGGTATCATACAGGAATTGCGTGCAAAACGCGCTCTGGCAAAGCTCACATTCATCACAGCACCAAATGCGACAGTCATAAGAGATGGTGTTGAAACAACCGTAAGACCGGAAGATGCAGTGCTCGATGATATCGCAATGTTTGCAAAAGACCAACAGATATACGCCGATGCAGTGGTTTTGGCAGGTGAAGTTTCGGTAAATGAGGCCCTTGTCACCGGAGAATCAGATGAAATAACTAAAAAACCCGGCGACACACTGCTGTCGGGCAGTTTTATTATATCCGGCGAGTGTGCCGCCCGTCTTGACAGAGTAGGCAGAGACTCATTTGTAGCACAGCTCACGCTGGAAGCAAAAAAGACAAAAGGAAAACTATCAGCCGGAATGGTTGCAACACTTAAGCGATTTGTGCAAATCATAGGTATCATTATGGTACCCGTGGGAATAACAATGTTCGTCAGGCAAGTCATGCAAGAGCATATATACGTCACCACAGCCACAGAGACAACAGTAGGTGCGCTCGTTGGAATGGTACCCGATGGGCTATATTTGCTTGTTTCGGTTGCACTCACAGTCAGTGTCCTGCGCCTTGCCAGAAGAAGAACTCTTGTGCAAGAACGAAACTGCATCGAAACACTTGCAAGAGTAAACGTGCTCTGCGTCGACAAAACAGGCACAATAACAGAGAACAATATGGATGTAAAAGGCATTGCCCTGCTGAATGAAGACCGCTTTAGTGAGGAAGATGTTGTAAACATTTTAGCTGACTACTCCGGAAATATGTCAGATGAAAACGAGACAATGACAGCGATAAAATCATATATTAATATGCCTGCAAGAAGAAATGCGTCAAACATAATGCCATTTTCATCGGCAGTTAAATACGGCGGTGTGTCATTCAGTGATGGATCATCATATGTGCTTGGAGCGCCGGAGCGTATCTTGCAGTCAAAATACTACAAATATCAAAGCATAATCGAAGCGCACTCGGCAAGAGGGTACAGAGTGCTTTTACTTGCCATGTCGGGTAGTGGTATAGGAAACAAGCTGAGTCCGGAGTCTATAATGCCGCTTGCCTTGGTTCTTTTATCAAATAAAGTGAGAGCAGAAGCTCCCCCTACATTTGAGTTCTTCGCAAAACAAGGCGTTAAAATAATCGTTATAAGCGGCGATAACCCTGTTACAGTTTCACACATAGCCCTCGAAGCGGGAATAATCGGAGCAGAGAAATACATAGACGCCGCGGAGCTGCAAACAGATCGTCAAATAAAAAAAGCGGTCAGTGAATATGTAGTGTTCGGCAGGGTAACACCCGACCAAAAGAGAAAACTCGTAAGGGCGTTAAAAAGAGCCGGCAATACCGTAGCTATGACAGGCGATGGTGTCAACGATGTTCTCGCGCTGAAAGACTCCGACTGCTCAATAGCCATGGCGTCAGGCAGTGAAGTTGCAAGCCAAGTCTCGGATATAGTTCTGCTGGACTCAGATTTTTCAGCAATGCCCCACGTAGTAATGGAAGGACGCAGGGTCATAAACAATTTAGAGCGCAGTGCCGCACTATTTATAACAAAAAACATCTTTACACTGCTATTTGTGCTTGCAGTGACAATCCCGTTCGGAGCGCTGTTTCCGTTAAGACCGAACCAATTCACGCTGTTTAATGTCATGTTTATCGGTATACCGTCATTTGTCTTGGCTATGGAAGTAAACAAAAGCATAGTCAGAGGAAAATTCCTGATAAATGCTTTCAGGCACGCATTACCCGCAGGTCTCACAAGTTTTGTTGGTCTCGTGAGTATGTTTTATTTCAGCTCAAACTGGGACATGCCCATCTACCAGGTACAAGCAGAAGCATCGACAGTATCACTGATTATAATAGGATTTGTGGGAATGTTAATGCTCATCAAGCTGTGTCTACCGTTTAATATACTGCGCATCGCACTTTGTATAGCCATGCTTATAGGTTTTGTCGGAGGAATAATTATACTCAGTGGCTTAGAAATAGACGGAGTAGCGGCACTTGCCCCACTATCAAGCAGCGGCATATGGCTGACCGTCTTGACCTGCCTGGCAATGGCACCCATATTTTTCGGGCTTACACTTGCATTTCGTAATATGGGGTTGCGTAAATAATGTGGTGATGTAACTATTCAAAACCTTTGTCATTCTGTGTGCAGTCGCAGAACTGAGCGAGGGAAATGAAAATCATAGGAAAAACGAATGGAACTGATAAATACAATACTCGGCACACCCCTAGGTTATATCATTTACTTTGCATATCAACTGACAGGAAGTTACTGGCTGTCGGTAGTTGTGTTTGCAATAATCGTGCGGGTTGTTGTGCTATTCCCCGTGAGCATATTGGCACATAAAAACTCCATACGTCTTTTGCAAATATCACCGAGATTAAATATAATCAGAAAAAGATATTCAGGCGACAAGGAACGCCTAAACGAAGAGCAACATGAGCTTTTCAAAAGTGAAAAGTACAACCCACTCGTGGGAGTGATCCCGCTGGTAGTTCAGTTAATCCTAATAATCGGCATAATGCAAGTAATGTTAAACCCAATGCGCCATATGCACGGGATAGCCGAGGACAGTATTAACTTCATTTTTATGGGGCTTGATTTTCGTGTGATACCGTCGATATTCAGCCCATCACCGGAACTAATAATGCTCCTACTGTCAGGCGGCTCTGCATTTTTGTTCTGTCTAACAACAAACGCACTAAGCCCCGGTGCGCTGAGCCAGAGCGACAAAACAAACAACGGCATGACAATATTCACAGTGGCGTTGTCGCTATACCTTGCACTGGTGTTGCCTGTGGGGGTAGCGTTCTACTGGACAACAAGCAATTTTGTGGCAATAGGCATGGTGCTTTTGCTAAATGTAATGTATAATCCCAAAAAACTGGCACCTGAGGCACTAGCCGCAACTCAGGCAGAAAAGAAATCCCCCGAAGAACTCAAAAAGGAGCGCGAACTAAATAAAAAGCTCAAAGCGCGAGAAAAGCAAGATGCAGCAAAGTTCCGAGAAGTGAAAAAGGAACTAGTATTTTACGCAATAACAGGTGGTCAGTATAAATACTACAAAACAGTCATAGAGTATATACTGGAAAATTCAGAAACCACAATTCACTACCTGACAAGCGACCCCGACGATAGTATTTTTGCTCAAGACAACCCACGACTAATCCCATACTACGCAGGGCAAAGAAAAACAATTTCGCTAATGCTGAAACTAGACGCAGACATGCTCGTAACAACAGTCCCCGACCTGCAAAGCTACCACATGAAGCGCTCCATAGTATGCGATGATATTGAATATGTGTATGTGTTTCATGCCGCAACAAGCACACACATGATTTACAGAGAAAAAGCCTTTGACCACTTTGATACTATTTTCTGTGTCGGGCCGCATCATGTAGGAGAACTCCGCAGGCGTGAAGAACTCGCCGGGCTGGAAAAAAGAAAGCTGATAAAAGCGGGCTACGATTTGTTTGACCAACTGCTGCTATCATATGTTCCGGAGGCAAAAAACGATAAACCGGTAATACTGATAGCTCCTTCATGGCATAGCGGTAACATTTTGGAGACATGTATTGAAGATGTTCTCGACGCACTAAAAAGACACGGCTATGAGATTATAGTAAGACCTCACCCGCAGTTTACAAAGCTTTTCCGAAAGCGTTTGGATGAACTGGAAGAGAAATATGCTGAAAACACAAAACAAGGTGAGATAATATTTGAACTCGACTTTGGAAAGAGCAGTTCAATTTTTGAGTCGGATCTACTCATAACAGACTGGTCGGCAATAGCATACGAGTTCACATACAGTACTTCCAAACCCTGTGTCTACATCAACACCCCAATGAAAGTCATGAATCCGAATTGGAAAAAATACGGATTGGAACCAATGGACATAGCTCTCCGCGATAAAATCGGAATATCGATTGATACTGAGAACATACAAACTCAGTTAAGTGACACAGTAAAAAAACTGTTAGATGAGAAAGAAACATACAAGGAACGAATACATGAGGCACTATCGGAGTACATTTACCATCCCGGCAGGAGTGCTGAAGCAGGTGGGAAGTATATAATCGAGAGGCTCAAATAGTAAAAAAATTAGGATTTTTAACATTATTAGGAGGAAACAAAAAAATGCAATTACAAGAGAGAATAGACCTGAAAAAAGCTGATAGAAATGAGTTGTACTGCCTTGAGCCACCATTTCCTCGCACTAATTTTTTAATTGAAACATCAAATGCATGTAACCACAAATGCATTTTCTGTGCATACCAAAAAATGACACGTAAAGTCAACATGATTAACCCGGAGACAGTCACGAGAGTGCTACAGCAAGCATATGACTTAGGCACACGTGAAGTTGGATTATATGCAACAGGCGAACCTTTTCTGGTAAAAGAGCTACCGGATTATGTTGCAAAAGCGAAAGAAATCGGATATGAGTATGTCTATCTGACCTCAAATGGCGCCCCTGCGACACCTGAGCGGATACGTGCAGTTGTTGATGCAGGAGTTGACAGCATTAAGTTTTCAATAAATGCACCGGAGCGTGAACTATATGAGTTCATCCACGGATATGACGATTTTGACCTCGTTATGGAAAACCTCAAGTACCTGAATCAATACAGGCAGGAGAGCGGTAAAAAATACAAAATCTTCGTAACCGGAATACTCACGCGCTTCACCGAATATATGAAAGACGAGTTTCAACGCGTATTCGGCAATCTCGCAGATGAAATAGTGTTCAAAAATGTATATAATCAAGGCGGATATATGCATGAAATCGAGGGTCTGCTCAAATGCTACTCCGATGACGAATCGTTTAGGCGTTGCAATTTGCCGTTTGACGCCATCTGCGTGACATGCGAGGGTTATCTCTCTGTGGAAAATGCTGATTATGAAAATATGCTGGTGGTTGCAGACTTAAACAAAGTCAATCTCAAAGAAGGTTGGTATGGTGAAAACATGAAGAGAGTTCGCCAAGCATTTATTGATGATAAGCTGGACGGTCTGGTATGCGATGGTTGCGTACACCACGAAATACGCCCCTCGTCACCCGTTATGCCTGAACTTGCCGCAAGGCAGTCTCTGGATTTTTCAGATTCTGTTGTAGCCGACAGAATTAATAAATTCAACCCACCAAAACTGGTATACGTGCCGATGGTAGCAGATATACTTCACCCCGGTCATATCAACATAATCAAAGAAGCAGGTAAATACGGCAATGTGATGGTTGGACTTTACTCGGATGAAGCGGTTAAAACTTACAAAAAACCACCGACCATGAGCTATGAAATGCGTAAGACAATACTTGAAAATGTCAAAGGCGTGAGCTATGTTGTGAAACAAAACGTAAAAGATTATGAGCCAAACTTACGTAAATTCAAACCGGACTTCATGGTGCATGGCACAGATTGGCGCACAGGACCACTTGCAGAGGTCAGAGCAAGGGCGATTGCTACCATGGGAGAATGGGGTGGCGAAGTAATAGAGCCTGAATATACAGCAGGCGTTTCATCTACGGCAATTAAACAGAAAATGGAGAACTGAGTAATGGGAGAAAAAACAGCATATGTTGCTATGGCAACAGACCTGTATCATTCCGGACACTTAAATATCATAAATGAGGCGGCGAAGCACGGCAGTGTGATTGTCGGAGTTCTGACTGATGAAGCCGTTGCAACCTATAAGCGCCCACCACTGCTTGACACTGCTGAACGTGTCAGAATTGCGTCTGGATTTAAGCATGTAGAGCGCGTGGTAGTGCAAGAGCATATGGACTACACAGACACATTACATGAAATCCGCCCCGATTATGTCGTGCACGGCGATGACTGGCGCACGGGGCATATGCAAATAATCAGAGAGCGGGTCATATCGGTGCTCGCCGAATGGGGAGGTGAATTAATTGAGATACCGTACACAAAGGGAATCTCCACTGATGGACTCTCCAGACAACTCTCTGCGGCGTTTTCAACACCTGATGTACGCCTTGCAAAGCTTCGAAAACTTCTCAAGCTTAAGCCATATATAAGAGCTATAGATGTATCAAACGGACTCACGGGAATTATAGCCGAGAACGTGCGTGTTATGGACGAAGCGAGCCTGACAGTCAAAGAGTTTGATGCAATGTGGGTGTCCAGCCTTTGCGATTCCTCATTTAAAGGGAAGCCGGACATAGAACTCGTTGACCTGACAAGCCGAATCAGCACTATAGATGAAATTATGGAAGTGACGACAAAACCCATCATTTTAGACGGCGATACAGGCGGTAAAATCGAGCATTTTTCATATCATGTGAAAACGTTAGAGCGTATTGGGGTATCAGCGGTTATAATCGAGGACAAAACAGGATTAAAGCAAAACTCCCTGTTTGGAACCGAGGTGGAGCAGACATTGGACGACCCGGAGCATTTTGGAGCTAAGATTGCGGCGGGTAAGCAGGCACAAGCCACACGTGAGTTCATGATAATCGCTCGCTTGGAGAGCTTGATTGCCGGAAAAGATACTGACGATGCCATGAAAAGGGCAAAAATATACATCGAAGCAGGTGCTGATGCCATCATGATTCACAGCAAGGAAAAATCCGGCGACGATATATTTGAGTTTATGGATAAATTCAGAGCATATTCAGCAGATATCCCCGTTGTAGCTGTTCCGACAACCTACAATCAATTCACGGAAGAAGAGCTCCACAAAAGGGGCGCAAATATAATTATCCATGCAAACTATCTGCTACGCAGTGCATATCCTGCAATGCTGAAAACAGCCGAAAGCATTCTAACTCACAATCGCAGTGAAGAAGCCTCCGACGAATACTGCATGTCTATAAAAGACGTACTGACATTTATATAGAAGGTAGGGAGCCATGCAAGCAACTAAATTTCTCGACATTCTTCAGTCACTAAGTGGTGGTCTCTACACAGGTGTGCCGGACTCACTGCTCAGCCCATTTATTGATGCAGTTATGGAAAGGCATGGCATATCGGAAAAGCACATAGTAGCGGCAAACGAAGGTGCGGCTGTGGGGATTGCCGCAGGGCACTTTTTGGCTACATCAAAGCCCGCAGTGGTTTACATGCAAAACAGCGGAATAGGAAATGCCGTGAACCCAATTTGCTCGCTCTTACATGAAAAAGTCTATTCAATTCCCGCCATTTTTGTAATAGGCTGGCGTGGCGAACCCGGCGTAAAAGACGAGCCACAGCACGTGTTTCAAGGAGAAATCACGCTCTCGTTACTTGATAACTTGGAGATACCATATATAGTGATATCAGGCGATGATGATTTGGAAAAGACGGTAAATGAATTCAGCGAGCATCTGAAAAATGGACGTTCCGTAGCATTTGTCATAAAAAAAGGTGCTCTGCAAAATGACAAGAAATATGAGTACAGCTCGGGCGCAAAACTCTCACGTGAGGAAGCACTTGGCGCAATACTTTCAGTAGATACCACCGATAGCCACTCCGTAAACAGCCCAATCTACGTCTGTACAACAGGAAAGCTCTCTCGCGAAGTCTATGAAATCCGAGAACAGCAAGGCGCAGGGCATGGTTCTGACTTTCTGACAGTAGGCTCAATGGGTCATAGCCTAATGATTGCCTATGGCATAGCGTTAGAAAAACCAAAGAGACAAGTCTTTTGTCTGGACGGAGACGGTGCAGTGCTAATGCATATGGGAAGTCTTGCAACCATCGGCGTACACAAACCAAAAAACCTAATCCATATCGTGATAAACAATGGAGCACACGAAACAGTTGGCGGATTGCCGACTGTAGGAGAAAATCTGGACTTTTCCAAAGTTGCGGAGTCTCTGGGATACAAAAAAGCAAGTCGTGCCACCGAAGTAACAAAGCTTGTCAAAGTGATAAAAGACACAAAAAGCACAGAAGGCCCGTTTTTAATAGAAGTCATATGCAACCTATCATCTCGCAGTGACTTGGGTAGACCAACAACAACCCCGGCACAAAACAGAGACGAGTTGATGGAAAATTTATTGGGCTCCAGGCTCAAAGACTAAACACAACAATGCCCACAATGATTAGCACGATGCCTAAATACTGCGATAGCCGTAGTTTCTCATTGAGAAAAAACAAGCTCAGCACCGGAATGAATATGAATGCCGCCGATTCTAAAATCGGAATAAGAGACAGCGGAATGTACCGCAACATGTAAAAATTAACAATAGCGGCGACACCAAAAATGAAATACGCAAGCATAACTCGCCAGTTTAGATACTCGGCGAGTCTATTTTTCCATGTGATTTGTGCCGCCTTCTTGAGCAAAAGCTGAGAGCATGCCGAGATGAAAACCATAGATAAGACAATAGCCATATGAATCAAATAATCATCCATGCTTATCACCGACCTTTTTGTTGTTTCTCACTATGAGAACTATTCCGGCAATAATAATAAGTGCCCCGATTATCATGTTTAAACTTATGGTCTCGCCAAAAAGCACAGCACCAAAAAACATGCCGTAGATGATTGTAACGGCACGGTTTGCGTGAGCTATGGTAAGCGGAAGACGTTTTAGGACTTGTTGCCAAACTAATGCAAAAATTCCAAAGAGCATAAACGCAAGCCCGTACAGCCCTATAGCTTGAATTGAAACAAGAGGAAAAGTGCCGGCAAAGTTAGCCACAACCAAACTTACCGAAAACAGAAGATAGCAGAGATATATGATCCCATAGGTTTTTATTTTACTTTTTTCCAAGGAAACACCAACCCTTTTATGTCTGAGTCTTATACATCTCCATAGGCGGCAGCGACTTCATCCACATCTCCGATGCAAGCTATGTTGCCCTTTTCGAGTAATACTGCCCGTGTACACATTGATTTAATGAGATCTATGCTATGCGAGACCAAGAGAACAGTGGCACCACCCGTCATTAATTTGTTCATACGCTCTATGCATTTTGCTTGAAACTTATAGTCCCCGACTCCAAGCACCTCATCTACAATCAAAATGTCAGGATCAACACTGGTAGCCACTGCAAAACCTAAGCGTGCGTTCATACCCGTTGAAAAGTTTTTTAGTGCGACGTCTTCAAAATCTCGAAGCTCCGCAAAATCAATTATTTCATTGAATTTCTTCTCCATGAAACTAGGGGGATATCCATACATGGCACCATTCATATATATATTGTCACGAGCAGAGAACTCAGGGTCAAAACCGGCACCAAGCTCCAATAGTGGAGAAATGTTGCCATTGACGGTTATGCTGCCAAGGGTCGGCTTAAAAACCCCTGCAATAATTTTTAGCAAAGTTGATTTGCCGGCGCCATTAAATCCAATGATTCCAAAGACCTCACCGCGCTTGACGTCAAAGCTGACATCCTTAAGTGCCCAAAAATCTTCATAAAAGGCCTGCCCCTTAATGATTTTTATGACATGCTCTTTGAGACTCGTGATTTTGTCCTTACTGAGACTAAATTTCATTGAAACATTTTCGATATTGATAGCAATATTTTCCACAGTATGGCTCTCCCACATTAATAATTAGAATCTGTATACCCCTCAGGCGAACACAGTTCGCCCCTACAGAGGCATTACGAATATTTTAGACTACATATTATGAATGTATTTATCTTGCTTTGACATAAACATATATGTGCCCAGGCAGAGTGATGCAACGGCAAATCCAATGCAAACCATGTTAGCCCAAAGGTTCGGAACAACTCCAAACATCGCAACATCTCTAAAATACTCAACAAAATGAACCATTGGGTTTAGCCAATAGAATGGGATAATCCAGTCGGGCAAGATGTCGACAGGATACATTATCGGGGTGAGGAAAAAAAGCAGCTGCATCAGTACACCCCATAAATGTGTTACATCACGATAGAACACAGCGAACGATGAAATAAACATCGAAACACCAAGGGTGAATACGAAAGTGTAGAAGATTGGGATAGGCATTAAAATTAATGTCCACTGTAGCTGAACACCTGAAAAAAGCAGTATAATCAAAAATGCTATAAAAGTGAAAGCCATATTGACAAAAGCTGAAAGGAGTTTAGTCAAAGGAAACACATATTTTGGAACATATATTTTTTTAATTATAGCCTCATTGCTAATCAGTGAGGTCATGGATTGCGTTGTCCCTTCAGAAAAAAAGTTAAATATGAGTTGCCCACTGAAGAGGTAGACTGGGAAATGCTCGACATCCCACCTGAACAGGTGAGAAAAAACAGCAGCCATAACAAGCATCATGAGAAGAGGATTGAGCCATGACCAAATAACTCCAAATATGCTCTTTCGATATCTGGAGATAAAATCACGCTTTATCATAAGTCCCATGTAATATTTGTAGCGCTGAAAAGCAAAAAGTTGTCCCATGACGAATTTGCGCTTAAACACAAAAAGTAGGACAAACGCTGTGGCCACAGCTGCAGTACCGGCCAAAAACAAAAGCCTTGGAGCAAACAAAAAGAAATTATCACCTCGATTGCCAACTATGCTCTCGGGCAAGAAAATAAGCGAGATAAAATAAATAATTGTTAAAGCAAAAGTAATCCCGGCCAGGCGCTTTTTTGTGAGTTCCATAAATAAATGACTATTCCTTTCAAACCCTAAACTACAAACTCAATTTGTGTCATCATCAAGCATATCGACAGTATCATCGTCGGTTATAGTGTGTTTAATATCAGATGTTGGTCCAGACTTATTTTTAGAAAACAAATTGCTGATTTTCTTTCTCAAAGAAAAGATAACTCCCCCGCCAACGGCTGCAATCACAACAATAATCTGAACAAGCATTCCTCCAAAACCAGGATCTAAATACATAAGATCACCCCTTAAAAATAAAAAATTACAAAAATTTACAAAATATTACAAAAAACACTTGATTTTTGTTCCAAGTTAGTGTAACATATACGTCTGCATATTGCAAGTTAAAGGTGCATATGCCTTACGGTTAGGAAAGGAATGGTCATTTTAATGAATTTGGTTAGGAAATATGCAAGGTTCACTGCGATTTTCCTCGTAGTGTGTGTGGCAATATCTCTTGTAGTGACTGAATCAGTTTCGGCTAATACAAATATCAGGAGAACTATAAGAGCAGGTTTAAACTGGGGTGACACAGCAGTATCAACAACCAACCTGCAAAACAATCCCGGAAGTGGCTTCGAGTGGGGGACATACAACTCTTCTACAGACCACTTCACATCATTTGGTTCTACATACGTAGGAAACGTCAATGTAGCAGTGGGTGGCGAAAGCCAAGTAGTTATCAACAGAGCTGATACAGGCGAAGTCTTATTCACCTTTACACAAAACGGCACAGCAGAACTATTTGGAGTGAGACCACTTGGTGCAAACCCATCTACACGATACAGAAACAGTAGTCCCAGATTTTCGGCAAACAGAAACTATACGTTCTTTGGTGGATTCAGATTTGAAAGGCGGGGTAGTTCGCTTATAGTTGTCAATATAGTCGATATTGAAGATTATGTCAAAGGCGTCGTGCCATATGAAATGAGCCCAAGCTGGCACATTGAAGCTCTCAGAGCTCAGGCAATTACCGCACGTTCGTTTGCAATGTTCAGAATGCTAAATCCCACACCTAAAGCGGTAAATAACCGATTTGATTTATGTGTTGAGGCTTGCTGTCAGGTATATTGGGGCAATCGCAACGCTACGGCGAGAACTGACCAAGCTATCACAAGCACCGCAAACTTAATAGTGACACACAACGGTTCAATAGCGGAAACACTTTACTCATCATCACATGGTGGTGGTTCTGAAAATAATGAAAACGTATTTCTCGGACCTCCGAGACCATATCTGCGCGGAGTGATTGACACCTATGAGGAAGATGTTAATATTCCTAACTATAACTGGACAGTAACGGTTTCTCAATCAACGCTCACATCGCGTGTTCGTTTAACACACTCAAATGCAGGAACCATACACTGGGTTCAACCGGAATTTACGCCAACAGGAAATGTGCGCTCTGTCTTAGTATACGACAACAATAGCAGAGAATTCAGATTTACAGGACGTGCAGCACTTCAAAGACTCTTTGGCGGCTCAACCGTTATGCGATCACAACGCTTTACAATTGACAATGCAGGAACAGACGGCTGGGTAGATGTCCGCGGTAGCAACGTCGTTCTCAGAGGGCGAGGCTGGGGGCACAGCATCGGCTTGAGCCAGTGGGGCGCACAGTCTATGGCGAGTGTACGCGGCAGAACTGCAGATCAAATAATACATCACTTCTACACAGGAGTCCAAATTACGAATTTTGAAACAGGTTTGATTACAATATTGCCCTCAATACCACCGATTAGTGATGCGGAACAACCAGGGCAGTCAGAGTCACCACAATTTCCCGGTCGAAGCGGCTGGGTGCAAGAGGGTGGAAACTGGTTCTTCGTTCGTAGTGGCGGCACAGTAGCGACAGGTTGGCTGCAAGACGGAGGAGTTTGGTACTACTTTAACGAAGGTGGCATAATGCAGACGGGCTGGATAAACAACACCGGTAGTTGGTATTATCTGCGGTCAAGCGGTGCAATGGCAACAGGCTGGGTGCTGACAGGCGGGCAATGGTTCTTTCTGCATTCAAGCGGCGCAATGGCAACAGGTTGGATTTTTGACGGCAGAAACTGGTATTATCTGCGATCTAACGGTGCAATGGCAGTCGGCTGGGTAGAAACCGGCGGACAATGGTATTTCATGCGTCCAAGCGGCGAAATGGTAACAGGAAGATTCACTGCCGACGGAGTAAGACATAGATTTGCCAATGACGGCAGATGGCTCGGCAGGGCGTAGGGGTTTAGAGTTCACTTTCGCCAAACCATCATATCCACAATGCTTCTGTAGCTTTGTATAATTTTCACTACTTTTGATGAAGTATTTTCATCGACATAATCCGGCACCTTAGCACCTATACTATTTTCTGAATCCAATTGAACAGCAAGGTTAACAGATTGAATGACACTCTCAGACGTAATACTCCCGATTATGAAATTACCCTTGTCCATCGCTTCAGGGCGCTCTGTGCTTGTTCTGATTGATACAGCGGGGAAGTTAAAGTAACTAGCCTCTTCAGGCAAAGTGCCGCTGTCCGACACAACACACAGAGCGTGTTTTTGCAGACAATTATAATCAGTGAAACTAAATGGTTTTAAACTACGCACCAACGGATTAAACTGAAATCCACGGTTTTCGATGTGTTTTTTGCTTCTGGGGTGGGTTGAGTATATAATCGGCACATTATATGTTTCTGCGAGTTTATTTATCGATTCCATTAGAGAAAAAAAGTTGTGCTCGTTATCTATATTCTCCTCCCGATGAGCAGAGAGGAGAATATATTTTTTACTATCAAGTCCTAAACTGTTCAGTACATCACTTTCGTTTATTCTATCAAGATGAGTACGAAGAACTTCAGCCATAGGGGAGCCAACGACGAAAACGCTCTCTCTTTTTAAACCTTCTGCCAAAAGGTTTCGGCGAGCATGTTCTGAATATGCCAAGTTTACATCGCTGGTATGGTCAACTATTCGTCTGTTGACCTCTTCCGGGAGGTTTTCATCAAAGCACCTGTTTCCTGCCTCTAAATGAAAAATAGGTATTTTGAGCCTTTTAGCTGAAATCGCACATAAGGTTGAATTTGTGTCGCCAAGTATCAAAAGTGCATCAGGCTTGAGCTCTCGCATGATACTATAACTCTTTGATATAACGCTTCCAATAGTTTGACCTAAGTCATCGCCTACCACATTGAGATAGTGGTCGGGTTCTCTAAGCCCTAAATCGCTAAAGAAAATTTCATTAAGTGTGTAATCATAATTTTGCCCGGTGTGGACAAGAACATGCTCAAAGCACCTATTACATGCCTTAATAATTTCAGAAAGCTTGATTATTTCCGGCCTTGTCCCAACAATTGTCATCAGTTTAAGTTTTGTCATATATTTCCTACCCCCACTTTAAATGAAGTCTGCCAGTCACTCATGCTACAAATAAATGAATTGTACTAATCCCGCCTGAAAATATCCCTAGTGTAAACTTTGTCAATAACACTCTCCAGTTCCGGGCTATAACGGTTGGCAACAATTACGTCACTTAGGGTAAAAAACTCTTCTATGTCGCGCACTACTTTTGAATGATAGAAATGCTCATCTTCAAGGGCAGGCTCATACACTATGACCTCAACGCCTTTGCCCTTGAGGCGCTTCATCACACCCTGAGCACTGGACTGGCGGAAATTATCAGAACCGGCTTTCATCGTCAGGCGGTATATGCCAACCACATGCGGATTTAGCTCTAATATTCGGTCAGCAATATGATCCTTGCGTGTGCGGTTTGCTTCGACAATAGCCCCGATGAGGTTGTTTGGCACATTGTCGAAATTTGCCCGAAGCTGCTTTGCATCTTTGGGTAAACAGTAACCGCCATAACCAAAGGACGGATTGTTATAAGTTGTGCCAATTCTTGGGTCATGGCACACGCCTTCTATAATTTGAGATGTGTCAAGCCCACGCAATTCGGCATATGTGTCAAGCTCGTTAAAAAAAGATACCCTAAGAGCAAGAAAAGTGTTTGCAAAGAGCTTCACAGCTTCAGCTTCAGTAGAATCAGTAAAAAGAACGGGAACATCGTTTTTAAGAGAGCCTTGAAGCAGCAATTCTGCGAAACGCTTTGCACTTTCGCTTTTTTCACCAACGATGATACGCGATGGATACAGATTGTCATATAGAGCTTGCCCTTCACGCAAAAATTCCGGTGAGAATATGATGTTATCCGTGTCAAACTTCTTTTTCGCACCCACTGTATATCCGACAGGAACTGTAGACTTAATTACTATGGTGGCACGGGGGTTAATCTTAGTCACATCTCTAATAACCGAATCAACCACAGCAGTATCAAAAAAGTTGAGTGCAGGGTCATAGTTTGTTGGCACAGCAACTACTACGAAATCGGCACTCGAATAAGCAGCTACAGAATCTGTTGATGCAGTGAGATTGAGCTGCTTGGTCTTTAAATAATCTTCGATATCAGGGTCTTTAATCGGTGAAATGCGTGCATTAAGTGCATCTATCTTGCTTTGCGCTATGTCGAGCGCTATGACGTCATTCTCTTGAGCGAGCAAGACGGCTAATGATAGCCCAACATAACCGATCCCTACAATAGTAATATTCGTCAAAATTCTTCTCTCCTATCTAACCACCACTTTACAAAATGCTCAAGCCCGGCCCTCAGTGGCGTCTCGGGCTTAACTCCCGTGTCCAATATAAGCTCATCAATGTCCGCAAAAGTAGCAGGTACATCACCGGGCTGAATCGGCAACATTTCCATTATAGCCTTTTTGCCGGAAAATTTCTCGAGCAGTGAGATAAAATCTAAAAGCTTTTCAGGGTGATTATTGCCGATGTTATAAACCTTATATGGTGCATCATTACTTCCGGGTGCAAGTGCAGCAGATTTATTTATAAGGGCAAGAATACTTTTCACCACATCATCGACATAAGTGAAATCACGTTTCATTTCGCCATTGTTAAAGACCTTTATGGGTTTTTCGGCATTGATTGCATCCATAAATAAAAATGCTGCCATATCAGGACGCCCCCATGGTCCGTATACCGTGAAGAACCGCATACCTGTAGTGGGCAGCCCAAACAAGTGTGAATATGTGTGCGCCATCAACTCATTAGACTTTTTTGTCGCAGCGTAGAGGCTAATAGGGTTGTCTACCCTGTCCTCAACTGCAAATGGCAACTTCTTATTTGAGCCATAAACGGAGCTGGAAGAAGCATAGAGCAAATGCTGAACATCACCACTGCGGCAGCACTCTAGAATATTCATGAACCCAACAAGATTAGACTGGACATAAGCATCCGGGTTTTCGAGTGAATACCGCACCCCGGCCTGCGCAGCCAGATGGATCACTATCTGAGGTTTATGTTCAACAAAAACAGATTCAAGCGCCGCCTTGTCTGCCAAGTCTGCATGAACGAATGTAAATGATTTGCCTGTGACCGAGGAAACTCTGCATAGTTCTTCGAGTCGTGCCTCTTTGAGCACCACTGAGTAATAGTTGTTGAGGTTATCGTATCCAACAACGTCTGCACCAAGTTCCATGAGCTTTCTTGCTACATGGAAGCCGATAAAACCTGCTGCTCCTGTTACCAGCACCGGAGTCGCGCCTATCTGGGAGTTGTCAATAAAAAAATCCATATATGCATTTTCTCCTAATGTTTTGTATCAAGGCAATAATAGTATACCATATGATTGGTAATATTTCTACTTTCCGATTAATTTTAACCCACTGCATTGATAAAATGTGCTTCGTGGTATATGATGCCTTATAAACATAATTACTCAATATGCATTTTCTCCTAATGTTTTGTATCAAGGCAATAATAGTATACCATATGATTGGTAATATTTCTACTTTCCGATTAATTTTAACCCACTGCATTGATAAAATGTGCTTCGTGGTATATAATGCCTTATAAACATAATTACTCAGAATCTGTACAGTGTTAGACTTTTGGATGGGTTAAATAGTTTAACTGTGATTGGAGGTAGATATGAAAAAATTACCGCTTGGAGTCCAAAACTTCCGCAAGATAGTGGAAGGAGACTATGTTTATGTCGATAAAACTAATTATGTCTATGATATTATCAATAAAGCAAGCTATTATTTCCTGTCGCGTCCAAGAAGATTCGGGAAGTCACTTTTGCTTGACACAATAGCCGAGGCATTTAGTGGCGACAAGGAGCTTTTTAAAGGACTCTATATCTACGATACTGACTATTCATTTGAGCGGCATCCTGTGATTCGGCTTGATATGAGCAATATTGTTAATCGGACATCTGATACACTGGAAAGTGCACTCCGTGAAGCGCTGCTGAAGCAAATTAATTCAGAGGGCTTTGATATATCGTCAAGTCTATCATCTGATTTATTCAAAAACCTCATCATGGAGCTACATGAGAAGTATGGGAAAAGAGTTGTTGTGCTCATAGATGAATATGACAAGCCAATGCTAGATCAATTGAACAATATTGAAGTTGCGGAAGCCAATCGAGATGTGCTCAGAGATTTTTACGGCATACTAAAATCCATGGACCCGCACCTACAGCTCACATTCTTAACAGGAGTGACTAAATTCACGAAAACCTCAGTATTTTCAGGTCTGAACAATTTGCTTGATATCACGCTCATGGAAGACTATGCAAATGTCTGTGGTATTGAAGTAGATGCACTTGATTGCTACTTTAGTGAGCATATAGATGATTTGGCATCACAAAAAAACTTCAAATGCAGCTCAAGTCTGCGTGACGAGATATTGGCTTGGTATGACGGATATTCATGGGATGGCGAAACAAAACTCATTAATCCGTTTTCACTTCTTAGCCTTTTCATGAAAAAACGCATTTACAGTTTTTGGTATGCCAGCGGTACTCCCTCGTTTCTCATCAAACTACTTAAAGACAAACCCTCTTCATATATGGACCTCGACGACTTGGATATGAGCGAGAGTGCTCTTGATTCTGTCGACATCCGCAAAATGAGTGCTGCACCGCTTTTATTTCAAGCAGGATACCTTACGGTGGAGAGCGTTAACTATGACCCTCCGCCTGCTTATTATAAGCTACGTATGCCAAACCTCGAGGTCAAAGAGGCGTTCAATTTAAACATAATTTCTGAGTTTACCGAAAGCGACTATGCATTCACAGAGAGTTCTTATCGAAAACTTAAACAATTGCTTCAGTCGGGAAATCTTGAAGGAATTCTTAGCATTTTAAAATCACTTTTTGCATCCATACCACACCAGTTACATGTCAATCGTGAAGCCTATTATCACTCAATATTTTATGCCATAATGACAATCCTTGGATTTGACATTGAGGCAGAAATATCTGTGTCGGGCGGGAGGATTGATGCTACGCTTGAGCTTGCTGACAATGTTTATGTTATGGAATTTAAGTATTTAGATTGCCCGGTTGATGTGAGTGCAGACGTAAAGCGTAATGCGATTGACAAGGCTTTGGATGCAGGCATGGCGCAGATAGTAGGCAAGGGTTATGCAAATAAGTTCAAAAATAGCAACAAGACTGTGCGTAGAGCGGTGTTGGTTTTTACAGGGCGAGACGAGATTGAAATGCGTGTGGAATGAATCGATCCCGTCAGCTTCCGGCGTGGACTCCCGGTGAAATAATTATATTTAATGCAGCTTTTCCCACCTCATCAAGCCAATTTTCGATGTCGCTCCTTTTTCTACCGAAATATGCAGGGAAATCTATATGGAATAGATGGTGGCTTTCTTCTGTGGCAATATGTGAATAAGTAATAAGCCCTCTTAGTGGTTGCATCTTCTCGTTGTTATTTTTAAATGCTTCATCTTTTTTCGGGTTTAGCTCATCAAAGCATTCTCGTTTACTACCAATAAGTGGAAAAATTGCATCAGGAACTGTAGAAGTTTTGTCAACTTGAATCATGGGGCGGCTGTCTTTTCCTTCGCTCTTATGCCACACCTCTTTGCTGTCTTTATATGGATCAATCCACTTTGCAGATGCCGCTAAGAAATACTCCACAATAGCGGGCTTCTCACTATATTTTTGAGAATAGTTTAAACTCGCCAGAATCACTTTTTTGCAATCAGAACCTGTTTTATCTTTTTCCCAATATTTCCTAACTATATCGTCATCATCATTATCGGGCTTGCAGAGTATGATGCAGTAATTTAAAGCAAAATCAAAGCTTCGTATATTACCATCATCGGACGAATTCTTAGTATAGTGTTTTCTCTTATAATCGAGGAGTATGTTATGTAGCTTATATGTCGCTGAAAGCGTTGTTCCCATCGGCATGATTGAGATAACTGATATCGTTTGTTTCGAAGATTCTGTTACCAGTTCAATGAACTCACGCTCATCCGCATAAGGAAAGTTAAGCAAGCGTTTTCCGGTACTGTCCTCGGTAACAAATGCCGACCAGATTTTAGACTTACAAAATGGCACTCCGCTCTCATGCTTTTCTATCAGAGCATGAACCTCAAGCAGCGTTGTTGTGAAGTAATTATCATATCCCAACAATTAAGATATTGCCATTTTTAGTTTTGTAGTTATCACGTAATAGTTAGACTATAGTCGACAATAGTTTTTTATTAGAGATTTACAGCACAGCTTATATATGTTATAGTTAACCTCAATCGCAACTGAATATATTTTATTACGTTGGCAGGAGGAAGTTTTTCGTGAAGAAATACATTGCAGAAATAATTGGTACTATGGTTCTCGTATTTATGGGATGCGGTGCCGCCGTGGTGTTGGGTGCAGATGCGGGGGTAGGGAATCTGCCTGTCGCACTTGCGTTTGGTTTGTCTATAGTGGCAATGGCTTATGTCATAGGAAATGTTTCGGGCTGTCACATCAATCCGGCTGTGTCGCTCGGAGTGCTGCTTGATAAGCGTATAAATGCAAAGGAATTTTGCGGATACGTTGTCTCACAAGTTATTGGCGCAATTATTGGCGCAGGTTTACTGTTTTTGATGGTAGAAGTGTTTGGAGTGCATGATCACACAGGAAGTCTTGGCTCAAACGGTGTGGCTAATGCCGGCGGCATAGGCGGAGGGTTGTTTGTTGAGGGAATTCTTACATTCATATTTGTACTTACCATTTTGGGAGTCACTGCAGATAAGAATAAAAGCAGTGTAGCAGGCATAGTTATCGGGCTCACACTCGCCTTTGTACACATAGTTGGGATTCCACTCACGGGCACATCGGTCAACCCTGCAAGAAGCATAGGTCCTGCCATTTTCAGCGGAGGGCAAGCTCTTACAGATTTATGGGTGTTTATAGTAGGCCCATTGGTCGGTGCTGCACTTGCGGCGTTGGTTTTTCAAGTATTAAAGACAAAGAAAGGCGCAAAGTAGAATTTGTACTATTATCATAGAATGGTTGATAGTATATGCTATGTGAGTATGAGGAAAATAATGCTTATGAATAGTCTGTCAATAGTTGTTCCGATATTCAATGAAGCGGAAAATGTGGTGCGTCTGCATGAAGAAATTCGCACTGTCTGCGACAAGCTTGACCGCCATTATGAAATCATTTTTGTTGATGATGGTTCGACGGATGGGACTGCCGAGGTTGCGAGAAAACTGTCGCCATTAAAACTTATTTGCCTGCGGCGCAATTTCGGGCAGACCGCAGCGATGGATGCCGGGATAAAGGCAGCTGAAAATGACTATATCGTCACCATGGATGGCGACTGTCAAAATGACCCTGCCGATATTTCAAGGCTCATTTCGCATCTTGAAGAGAATAATCTGGATATTGTTTCGGGATGGAGAAAAAACCGTAAAGACAGCTTTTTAAAGAGATTTACTTCCAGGGGTGCAAATCTGCTCCGCTACATCATGGTGCACGATAATATACACGACAGCGGATGCTCCTTAAAAATTTATAAGCGTGAGTGCTTTGAAGGGGTGAATCTATATGGTGAAATGCATAGATTTATTCCGGCACTATTAAAAATTAAGGGTTTTACGATAGGTGAAATAGTTGTCAACCACCGCCCTCGCACCGCAGGAAAGACTAAATATAATTGGAAGCGCACTATCAAAGGTTTTTTAGACATGATATCAGTTTGGTTTTGGCATAAATATGCCGTGCGGCCACTACATCTGATGGGTACACTTGGCATTGTTATGTTGCTTTTAGGTGCAGCCAGCGGAGTTTGGACAACGATAAACTTCATCAGAGGACAGAGCCTAACAGATGATTTTCAGGCGTTTCTTACAATCACGTTCATAGCTGTAGGACTTTTTTTGTTGGTGTTCGGACTTATTGCGGACGTGCTTGTTAAGATATATTATGGCAACAAAATCGACATGCCGTATTCGGTGAAAGAAGTTTTTGAGAGCGATGAGACTGGTAAGGATTAGAAAAGCACAATGAAAATACTGTTGGTTAACTATGAATACAAAGGTCAAGGCGGTGGTGCGGGGCAACAGATGTACTACCTTGCCAAAGCTTTGCGTGATTTTGGGCATGACGTCTCTTTACTGATTGGCTGGGATAAAGAGCTTGGAACGCCTGAGATGCTTGATGGAGTCACAACTCATATTGTCAAACACAAAAGAAAAAATATCCAACTATCTACTCCGCTCGGGATGCTTTTTTTTGTGTTTAGGGGGCTTAGGGAAATAAACAAGCTGACGAAAACGTATAAATACGATATAATTCAGTTTTACTTCTGTGTGCCTACAGGGATACTAAAATACGGAATTCATGGCAAAGTGCCATATGTTGTGTCACTTCGTGGTATGGATATTCCCGGGTTACACAGCGATAGAAATAAGGGGTTAAGCAAACTGACCTCATCATTCAATAAAAATATATCGCGCAAGGCTGTTGCAGTAACATGTAATAGTACGGAATCTTATGCCATTTTTCATAGCTTTGCACCTGAAATTCCTATAACGATTATACCAAATGCCTTTGATTCAGATATTGAATGCAAGCATTTTTATTCTGAAACTGTAAAAAGTTTTGTTTATGTTGGAAGACTCATATACTTGAAACGCATAGACCTACTAATTGATGCTGTTATTGAGCTTCGCAAGGCTTATCCCGACGTAACTCTTGACATATTTGGGCAAGGCTACCTATTCGATGAGTTAATGCAGCAAATTAAAGATAATGAGGCTGATGAATTCATTACACTCAAAGGTTACATAAATAAGTCGCAATTAACTGAAGCGTTATGCAATTACGATTTATTCTTATTCGCTAGTGTGAGTGATTCGTGCCCCAATGTTTTACTGGAAGCAATGGCAGCGGGATTGCCTGTTGTTGCCGCTAGGGCGGGGGGGTCAATAGATATAGTTGAGGATGGTGTGACAGGATTGTTTACAGCCCCCGGCGATTTGGGGGACGCGATTGAGAAACTTGAGTATTGCATTAATAATCCCACAAAAATGAAAGAATTTGGGATAGCCGGAAGACAGAGGGTACAGCGCCAATATTCACTTGAATATGTCGGGCAGAGACATATAGAGATATTTGGGAGGTCTGAAAAAGTTGTGAATGTTGACAAAAACGCATAAATATGATGTAATACAGTTCTATTTTGTGTTCCACAAGTGAGTCCGCATATGCAAAATTAACTGAGGCGAATATAAAAGTGGCCTGCGCCTATTAAGATACTTTCTTGGAGAGAAGTCAGAATGAAAATGTCTCATAAACTGCTTAGTAAAGCTGTATTCATAAAGATTTTGATTTGCATATTTATTATTTCGATTCCTGCAATTCACATCTATGACTCCATTATATCAGACTTTATTTTTACTGCTGAAATATCATCAGACGACATTCGAGTGCGGGAAAGATTTAATGTTTCGTTATTTTATGATGTAGGTGATGGTGTGGATTTTGACAACCATCTTTTAGGGGAAAGGCTCGGTAGCGGTGCATCTGTTGGGATGTCTCCGAATGTATTTAACAGCCTCGTGAGTCTGCGCATTGATTTAAATGGGGTATCTCAAGGTCAATCACTCACGCTCGAAACGTTTGAAATTAGTAAACCATTAAGCAGGAGTGTTTCAGTGTCATTTTCTGATATTATTTATCAGGATGCTCCTATAAACGATATGTATATTGAGCTTGCCGAAAATGGGGCTCCAGTTATCATTACCGGGATGGATCCCTTTTTCTTTATAATGATTGACGAAATGAGAGAAGCTGCTGACTCTGTGCGCATGCGCACAGGAGCGACCTTACTCTTAAGTGCAGGTGCTGTGGCAAGTTTGATTGTTTTAGTTATGCCACCAAAAATCTACAAAAAAGTGTGGAATAAACTAATTTACTTCTTTGAATTCATTTCTAAAAGAATCAAATATTTTCCATCCTTCTGCAGAAATATGCTTAGCCGTATCTGTAAAAAAAATGATTATGAGAAAGTTGTTTTAGTCGCATTCATCATTGCTTTGTTTGCTTCTGTACCTATTTTATTTATTTCTACTAACGAGACATATACCGGAAATCCCAATATGATACGAACTGTAGTCGCTCCTAATGCTATATCAGGTGGCGATGAAATGGTTTTTAATGTGGATCTTATCAGAGAAATAGATGATTATTTTTCTGTAATTGGGTGGATGGTAAAACTCGGCGAAGATATTATTAACGCAGACACAAGTGTGTTGCTTAGAAACAGTGAATCAGGTGAATTTATCCAAATGAACACAGACATTGTACTAACGCCTGGCGTAACAGCTCTTTTTTCTAGTAGATTTGGCTTTGTTGATAACGACCAAAGCGGAATGAACGCAACAATCAACAGAATATTTTTAGAAAATGGCAGAGAGTATGATATTTATTTTTGGTATAAAAGTGATGGCAATAGTATTTTAGTTCCCACAGGCAGAATCTTATCAACCATACCGGAAGCACTGACTATTGTCACTCCGAATGATGAAATGGCTGATGGGGATAGCGATATTAAGTTTGATATTATACACATAGAGCATGTGGGGTCCATCCTCTATGTACGCGGCTTGGTAAAAAGGGATGGCGACGTGATGGAGCTTGCAGACAGTTCTGTGTTGCTGCGAGATAGTTACACAGGCGACTTTATCCTGATGGATACAGACGTGACGCTTAGCTCGGATATTGCTGAAGAGGGCGGAATAGTTGCGCAGCTCGATGGTCTTCTGTTGGAAAACGACAGAATATATTCTGTTTACTTTTGGTGCAGGAGCGGTGATGATAGTATTTTGATTTCGGCAGATAAGCATATTAGTATGGGTTTTACGACATTTACGGCTACGGAGTTGGTTGTTGATGTTCAGGAGTATAAGAAAGATGAGGCAGAGGGTGGGGATACGGATTGAAAGTGGTGAATTCATTGGTCGCTGATTCAGCACAAAAAGAACCAACAGAACCAACTGTGTTCCAGCGGTTCTACGGAAAGTACAAAATATTCTTGGCGGTTGTTGCGTTCATTGTCGCACTTACCGTCACATATTGCACTTTGTCATTTGTCATTTCCGGTTCTATAGGCGTCCCGGAACAAATGCAATCTATCGTAACGTTTAACCAAAAAGAGGTGTATAGCAACCTTCGCGGGTTTGAACTAAGAGGTATCGATAACAATGTAATTTTTACATATGGCGACTTTGGTTATTTCGTTATGGAGAACGTCGATGAAAAATTTAGCCAATATAATTATATTACCATCTTTTTATCACGGCTCAGCGATCCAAATACTAACATATTGCTGAAAGCACATGAGCCGGTCAGCTTGTTTGACGATGGGCACAGCGTGCAACATAGGATTCTTGCTTCACAGTTTAGAATCCTCGACGGGCAGAACACGATAGCTATACCATTAAACGAATGGTTAGCACTGGAACTGCGCCTCGGTGATAGACAGCATATGTCTATGATTGTTGAAGAAGTAACCCTTAGCCGGTTTCCTGTTTTACCGGACTGGTTTATACCTGTATACTTAATACTGACTCTTGTAATAGTTGCTTTATGGTATTTTCTTGTATTTAAAGGACTTGGCAAGTGGTTTTTAGCGCATCCTTGGGCATTGCTTGCTGTTATTATCATATTCCAAGCTCTCTTGATGGCATATTATGTTGGTCAAAAAAGAGGCGTACACATTGACGATATATACACTATATCACAAGCGACTGCATTTGAAACGGGGGAATATGGTCGCCATTTTGTTTTTCGTCCGGACTTGACAAATAATTGGCATACACCTGATTTTTTTTGGAATGCCATAACGGTTCAAGAACATGAGCGCTTTGACTTTGTCGGTTTGCATAGCTATATAATGGCTGTGCCGCACCCAAATCCGTTATATCAAATAACTTATCTATTCGTAGCCTCATTCTTTCCGGACACGTTTAACTTTTGGATAGGAGGCGGAATAAACATTTTTTGGATGATATTAATAAGCATTTTTATGTACAAATCATCGCTTTTGATAATAAAAAACCCATTGTTGGCACTCATGCCTGTTGCCATTTGGGCTTTTAGTAATGCTGCCATGTCTATAGTTGTGTTTATCAGATTCTATAGTCCCAGTGCATTCTTTTTCACTCTTACAACTTATCTTAGTCTGCTTTTAATAACAAAAAAGACAGATGGTGGAGTAAAGTTTTGTTTGGCACTTGGAGCGGTATTTCTTTTTGGTTGGATTACAAATACACAATTTATACTTTTCTTCGGACTTTTGGCGGCTTTGCTATTATTATGGTTACTCTTAAATAAAGAGTTTAAGAAAATAGCTAATTGTATAATAACCTTAGTGGCAGGTGTTGGTATTCACTATTTTTTCTACAATGTGGGGATAAGAGGCGTATTTGAAGGTGGAAGACTGCATGGCCCTTTAGGAATTGCGGAACGCCAAGAAGGCAGAATAGCAGGGATGACTACGGCACAGCATGTTGTACGAAACAATGAATTTTTGTCGCATATGGATCGGTTCTTTTTTGGAGAGAACATGATTCTGGTTTTACTACTACTGGTAGCGTTGCTGGTTATTATGGTTATAAAACTCAGTAGTCTCAAATTAGGTGTTTTAAGCGATATTCCTATGAAAGATAAACTACTACAGATATTCATGGTGGTAATCAGCCTGACACTATTATCTGCGTTTGCTTATATCAGCAGTGCGGTGATTGGAGAAAACCTCACTATACTTGCCGGTATATTAATTATGTTGCTGATTATCGCTTCTACTTACATGTATAAGTACAAGTCTGTTTTTATCAGCTTTTTTACTCAGCATAACGGATACGCCATTATACTTCTATTGGTAAGTGTGTCGGTGTTCTTTGTCATTATTGCCAGATATAACCCCGGCATATCTGAATACCGCAATAGACATATGATTCCTATTTACCCGACTCTGGCAATCGCATTAATTTATTCACTTTATCTCATTATCCCGAACTTAAGCAAAAGGCTTGTGGCTGCTACACTTGTTCTTGTCACCTGCTTTATAGTGCTTAGCAACGTATCAAATAGACATGTAATGTTCTTATACCCTTATACTCCTGATACGGCGGCAATTCTGTCAACTGAGGAGCGTAGGGATTCTTTGTTTTTGATAGCAGGAAGAACCGGACCGGGAGTTAATTATCAAATATACGATTTAGTACACTTTGATAGGATATTTATTGCTGATGGACTTCCTGAAAATATAGAAGATGAAAGCTTTTATGATGCACTTCACGACATCAATCATGGCGAAGGAATCTTTATTTCGATTTGTGAGACCTTAAATGCCGGACCGATTTTTGAACATATGCGAGAAGTCATTGGCTTTAGTGATATAGAACTCCTATATAGAAAGTACGCTTTTATAGAGTATTTCTATATGTACCGTATTGTATGGTAATGTCTAAATGATGGTGTGAATTATGGAAAAAGTGTTGTTCGTGATTTCCTCTTTGGAAGCAGGCGGGGCGCAGAGGGCCCTATCCAATGTAGTGACAAATTTACCCGATGATTTGGAGATTGATATTCTTCTGTCACACACAGAAAAAGTCACATATCCATACAAGGGAAACATTATTGGACTGAGTATCAAAGAGCCTGATAATCGCAAAAATTTGCTATATCAAGCCAGAGTACTGTGCAGGAGATTTTTTGCATTGCGAAAGCTGAAAAAGCATAAAAATTATACTGCTTGCATAAGCTTTTTAACCAGCGCAAATATAGTAAACGTGCTGACGGGCAATAAGTACTGCAAAACAATAGTTTCCATACGTAACGATTCCCGACATAGTGGATTTTCTGGTATTGAGCGCTTTTTCAACAGGATAGAATGCTTACTAAATAAGAGAGCCGATTTTGCAGTTTCTGTGTCTGAGAGTATCCGAGAATACATGATAAGGGATTTAGGGTTTTCTCCCCATAAAGTAAAAACAATTTACAATGGATACAGTAAAGAGAACTATATTACTGATGAATCCACCACGATAGAAAGAACAGCCGGCAATAATTTTACATTTATTACAACCGGAAGGCTCAGCAAGCAAAAGGGTCAGTGGCACTTGATACGGGCTTTTTCGAGACTGGTAGAAAAACATCCTGATTGCCGCCTCTGCATTTTAGGAGAGGGTCCATTACGCACCTACCTTGAAGAACTCGTGAAACAATTGAATTTAGAACGCCATGTCTCGCTTCCCGGTTTTGTTGAGAACACTTTTGATTATTATCGGCAGTCTTCGGCGTTTGTGCTTACATCGAGATGGGAAGGTTTTCCAAATGTCATGATAGAAGCGATGATGTGTGGGTTACCTGTTATTAGTTGTGACTGTTACACAGGGCCCCGAGAAATACTGGCTCCCGATACTGACAACAGCTACCAAGTAAAATGCGAAATTGAGTGTGCCCGGTATGGCATTATAACACCTCCCATGTCAGGAGCTTTTTTACCGGCACATTCTGCTCTCGAGAAAGAGGAAATGTTGCTATTTGAAGCAATGCAAAAGATAATTACAAAAGATAATTTGAGGGAAAAATACTGTAATATGTCAATAATGCGATCAGAACACTTTCTTATTGATAACTGTGTTAAGCAATGGCTAGAGTTACTAAAAAGCAGTATATGAGAATCACCATATGTGAAGAGAAGTGAGGTTAGTAAGACATGAATATAATAGAGTTAAAGAAAAACATAAGAAAACTTCCGGGTGTTTTGTATTGGTATAGAAAAATAAGATATGCATATATGAAGAGAATTACTTCAACTGAGGAGGATATCATAGAGGTACTTTGTCGTCGATATAAGAAAGTTTTTGGCAAGCCATTAAATCTCAGTAACCCTCAAACTTTTAACGAAAAAATGAGTTGGTCTATGATTTTTGACCATGACCCTTTGCGGTCCATGTTGGCTGATAAATACTTGGTTCGCGATTTTATACGCGAGCGGATTGGAGAAAATCACCTAATACCATTACTAGGCGTGTGGGAAGATGCAAGGGATATTGATTTTAGCACTCTACCCCAGCGATTTGTCCTAAAGTGCAACCATGCTTCCGGGCTTAATATCATTGTTAAAGACAAATCCAAACTTAACATAAAAAAGACGTGCAGAACACTCAATTCATGGCTTAAGATTAACCATGCTACATATAATTTGGAGCTGCATTATGCGAATATTTCTCCTAAAATTATTGCGGAAGCATATATGGAAGATGCTGTTTTGAAGGGGCAGTTACTTGACCACCGGTTTATATGTTTCAATGGAGAGCCACATTTTGTATATGTAGACATAGACTGGTTATCCACAACCCCATCACGAAATGTATATGATTTGTCGTGGACTTTACAGCCATGGAGGATGAAGTATCCTAATACCACCACGGAGCACCCAATGCCGACTAACTTTAACGAGATGGTTGATATAGCTCGAAAATTGTGCAAAGGTTTTTCTCACGTACGAGTTGACCTATATAACATTAGTGGAAAGATTTACTTCGCGGAAATGACATTTGCTGCATGTGCAGGAAGGAATAGGTTTATCCCCTCTGATTATGATGCTGTTCTAGGAGAACTGTGGACTTTGCCGGAAAGGAACGAATCACTGAACACTGAGAACTGAGAGTTTTGATATGAAAGAAGTATTGTAAAAATGAAGGTCGCACTAGTGCAAGACAGGAGCAGTTTATTATGCAAAAAATCCTTTTTGTGATAACTTCACTCAGCGGAGGTGGCGCTGAGAGAATTATATCTAATTTAACAACAGGATTTCCCCCTGAATGGGAAATAGATATTCTCATTGCCCGCAAGGATAGCACTATGTATCCGCATAGAGGCAATTTATTTAGTATTGATATCAAGGATGGGAGTAATCGCAATAATCTATTATACCGAATCAGGGTGCTATTAAAAAAATACATTATGTTACGAAATTTGAAAAAAAAAGGCGGATATACCGCTTGCGTAAGCTTTATGACAAGATCAAATATATTAAATGTACTCACCGGTAATAAGCGTTGTAAAACAATAGTCTCTGTCCGTTGCGATGGTAGGCATAATAAATACAAGCGAAGCAAAGATAAAGTAGAGAGCTATCTCAACGGAAAGGCCGATTTTGTAATTTCTATATCTAATGGCGTTAGGGAGCACCTGATAAATAATGTGGGATTACCTCCGAAAAAGGTAAAGACGATTTATAATGGTTTTGACGTTAATAATTATATTCATGGAAAACCTTTACAGTCCGAAATTGCAAAACTGATAAGCGTGCAAGATTCATTTACGTTCATTACAGCGGGACGGCTTACCTCTCAAAAAAATCAATGGCATTTGATTCGTGTATTTGCACACTTATCAAAGAGGCACCCTAAGTGCTCGCTTATAATACTTGGCGAGGGTGAGTTGCGACCATATTTAGAAGAGCTTGTGAGTGACTTTGGAGTTGAAGCGAATGTACATTTTGCGGGTTTTGTTGAAAATACATTTGATTATTACAGAGAGGCTTCGGCATTTGTCTTTACGTCTCTGTGGGAAGGGTTCGGTAATGTGCTGATTGAAGCTATGATGTGCGGTTTGCCCGTTATAAGCACTGACTGCCACAGCGGACCTCGAGAGATTTTGGCGCCAACCACAGATGTTAGCTTTCAAAATAAGGGTTGTATTGAATACGCTGATTATGGTATACTTGTCCCGCCGTGCTCAGGCGTCAGGCACGGTGCCGATGCACCGTTAGAGCTGCAAGAACAACTTTTATTAGATGCAATGGAAAAGATTATTAATGACGACGATATGCGAGAGAGCTATGTAGAACAATCCAGAAAAAGAGCCGGTGACTTCGCTATTGAAAAAATTGTTGGTATTTGGACTGAAGTAATCGAGGGAATTTAATTTTGGAAGGTAAAACAGTGAAAAAATTGCTAGTTGTTGTAAATGTATTCGGCAAGTATCAAGATTATATCCCTCTCTATGTGTTATCATGGCTTAGGGCTTACCCAGATGTGAATCTGAGGGTTTATTTAAACGATGCACTAAACCCAGATATACAAGCGCAACTTGATATGTTAGGTGTTTCGGATAGTGTAACAATGGTTGAATATGTCGGAACGCTGGTTGGGCTTACACAAAAAGCAATACAGCACAAAGAAATATCAAAATGTATACGCTGGCTGATATACGAGCCGATTTTTGACGAATATGAGGCAATTTACATTGGAGATGTCGATATCATAATTGCTAAAGAAGAGGAATCTCTATATAACCAACACATGAGGCACTGTGACTTCCTGAACCTGCCGTATAGCAACATAGTGAGAACACGACGAATTCCTAACCAGGCTCTTCCGCTTGAAGTGGCAAGGAACATAGTGCGATGTGGTTTTCGGGAGGCGCTGCGGAGCGTCCCTGTAGGTAGTCAAACATTGTATAGATTGAGCGGATTGCATTTTATTAAGACGGAGCCGTACTACCAGTCAATAAAGCCTGTTTTGCGAGAGTTTGTCCAGCATTTGAACCTTATGGCAGAAGGAAAACGGGGAAAGTATAATATTTGTACTTTCAGAACTAACGAGGCAATGCTATTCGACATGGTCAAAACTGCCGAACTGCGCACACCCGAAAACACTGAAAACGGATCTGATGACGTGGAAAACCCGGAAACGGAAGCATTTCGCCCGCACCATGGTATTCACTTGGCTCCCTTTAGAAAGGCGAGTACGGAAAAAAATATATTTGTCGGTTCGCTGAAAAGCGAGTTATACAAGAAGTATTATGGCGATTTTCGCGACTTAACTAACTCTAATAGTTATAAAGACTTGGAAAAGCATCTCTCGCCCTTTATAAATGAGCAGATTCAAGGTGTTCACGATTACTATTCGTGGCTTACATGAAGTTCCATAACAACCTACATTCCGATAATAATACAATAGGTGCAAGTCAAAAAAGAAAGTTTGGTATTTAATGAGTAACATTTCTAACAAATTATCCAGAAATGCAAAATTAATCATATGGAACGTTGCGCATAAATGCTTTATTACAAAGAAAAGCCGAGTATATTTAACTATGCACAAGGCTTTGAAGGGTCTTGACGTACTTACCAAAAAGATTATACATAACTTTGCTCAAACTCCATACGATTTGGCACAGTTTGTTGAAACATACAAAAAAAAGTCTTTGGAAAACGTGAGACATTGCACCCCATTGCCAAACGAACCCATACTTCTCTGTGTTGCAAAAGACAGCTTAATTACTGTAAAAGCGCAAGTCGACTGGCATAGGAGGATGGGGATTAAAAATTTTGTTTATGTTGATAATATGTCAACCGACGGAACCTTTGAGTGGCTTCTGTCTCAAAAAGATGTTTCGCTATTTATTGCCAGAGAAAGTTTTAGCGAAGCAAAAAAAATAGCGTGGCGCCGAATTGTCATGGACATCTTCGGCTATGATAGATGGTATTTGTATTTAGACCAAGATGAGTTCTTTTGTTATCCGGGAATTGAGAGCATACCTATACAAAAATATATACATTATCTAGAAGAAAAAGGGATATGTACTACTTTAGCACCTATGATAGATATGTATTCTAATAACTCATTATATTCAGAGAATCAGGATAGCAATAACATTATGGATGAGTACTGTTATTTTGACACAGACACATACACATTGTACAAAAACCGCATAATGCCAATGGTGCGCGGAGGTCCTAGAAGCAGATTATATCAACTTAAGGATTATTTTATTCTTTCAAAATATCCATTCGTCCGAGTTAATTCTGAAACAATTATGGGCAACCAAAGAGTCTATCCTACAAGCACCCGTTTTCTAAATTCCACCACGCTTGCGCTTGGTTTTTTACTTCACTATAAGTTCCTGCCACACGATTATTTGAAATTCAAGGAACATATTACATCAGGTGTCCAGTACAATGATCCGAGGGTGTTGCGTCTTTACACAGAATCCTTCGAGAAGAACAATGGGATTTCATTTTTTTATGAAGGCTCACAGAAATTTAACAGTTCTATGGATTTACTAAAAATCAACATTTGTGACAGGGTATTTTTTGAGGCATTTTTGGCAGAAAATGGGATAAATATAGTTGATTGAAAAGGGGGTGTAAGTTAAATGCTTACATGTGAGATTTGCGGCAACAGTGAAAGAAATATAAACCATAATGCAAAGGAGTTGATGTTTGGATTTGCTGATGAGTTTATTTACGTGGAGTGCGGAAAGTGTGGGTGCTTGCGATTGATGGACCCTCCCTTTGATATGGCGAAGTACTATCCTGATAGTTATGGCCCTCATAATGCTAGTTCAAAACGTTTAAGGACATTGACGTATTTGTTGCACATCCTGAAAGGCAAATATTTTACCGGAAAATGGCGCCTAATAACAAACTTAATAATAGGCGTCTTCCCATGGAAGATGCCTATTATTAAACCGTGTGATAATGTTTATAATAAGAAAATACTGGACGTAGGGTGCGGTAATGGGGCTCGTCTAATAGAATTAGCAGCAGATGGATTTTTGTCTCTTTATGGTGTTGACCCAAATATAGGAGATGATATTGTGTCAAATTCGTCTGAAACAGATAATCCTTATATTAAGAAGAGTGAAATTTTTGATGTCAACGATAAATATGATATTATCATGTTTAATCACTCACTTGAGCATATGTATGAACATGAGAAAGTCCTGCTGCACGCAAAGTCGATACTCACAGATGATGGATACCTTATCATCAGGTTTCCAACTGTCTCAAGCACCGCTTGGTCAAAGTATAGAGAGCATTGGTATGCGCTTGATCCTCCGCGGCATGTGTTTTTGCACTCACTTAAAAGCATAGAGATACTCGCTAAAAAATGCGGATATGAAATTACAGATATAATTTCAGAAACAGTTTCGAACATTACGCTAAGCAAGCTTTATAGAATTGGCTTAGACCGTAAGCAGCAAAGGAAATTCCTAAAAACACCAAGAGGAATTCTTATGCGTGTGTTAAATTTACCAAGCAAGTTTTTCGCACCCCGAGTTGGCAAAAGTGACCGCATAAGATTATACTTAAGGAAATCAGGAGGAACACAAGATGGGCATAAGTTGTAATACTGCAATGTTTTTAGCGAGTTGTGCAGATGCGCATGAGAATATTGAAAATGTAGACTTTTCAAAAACACTCACACTGGGTCGGCAATTTTTGAATTATCTACAAAAGAGTGTAATAAAGTTCTAAACAAGATGGGAAAGTTTTCGAATGACCTCCTAATGCATGCTGCGAATAGCAACTCTGAACCATGTTATGCAGAGCCATTTCTATCGCTTCTGGGGAAGGGAGAATCTTCCGTGGAGTCGCTAGATTATTCAAGTTATGAAGGTGCAACAATTATTCATGATTTGACAAAACCGGTTCCGGAGGATCTCAAAAATAGGTTTGCTTGCGTTTTGGATGGTGGTCTTCTGGAACATGTATATGACTATCCTGTTGCTCTTAAAAACGCTATGGATATGGTATCTATCGGAGGACATCTTATATTATGCACTCCGGGCAATAACCACTTTGGACATGGCTTCTATCAATTTTCACCCGAGCTTTTTTATTCTGTTTTGCGAGAAGAAAACGGTTTTAGCAATACAAAGGTTTACTGTAAATTCCGCAGAAAGTGGTACCTTATAAAAAACCCACGAGAAACGCACTCGCGCTCATATTTTCCACCCATAACGGATAGATTGTTACTTTATGTTGTGTCTAAAAAGAGAACTAATGTCCCCGATGACGTAAAGGCTTACCAAAGTGATTACGAAGAGCTGTGGGCAGCTGCAGGTGATGACAAAGCAAAAGCCATTTCTATGACAAAAAGAGAGAAGTTAATACTGATTAAAGCAAGAATGCCGCGTATATTTCAAAAAATAATTAATAGAGTATCTAACAAATTATTTTCGCGTACAAAGTTTAATAAACGATTTGTTCGTATTCGGATTTAATAATCGAATTTTGGGCTCTGGAGAGAAGAGGTGGATGTTCCTATATGAGAGCTAAGCGGATTGCATATACTTCGATAACACAGTTTCTGAATGTCATCGCGACGGTCATCGCAGGATTTGTTTTGCCTCGTCTGATTCTTACTAATTTTGGTAGCGATTATTATGGAATCATTGCAGCAATAACACAATTTATGGGATATGGCGCATTGCTTGTTGCCGGTGTTGGAGGCGCCACCAGAGCTGCTTTGTATAAGCCATTAGCTGAACAAAACAATGAACTTATAAGCGGTATTATGTGCGCAACTATGATTTTCATGCGCAAGGTTGCGTTTGTTTTTGTTGGAATCTTGATAGTTGTAGCAGCAATATACCCGCTGCTTGTAAGTGAAGATTTCGAATGGTTCTTTGTTTTTTCTCTTATACTTATACTAGGTGGTGGCTCATTTATCACATTTTTTTTTGGGGCAGCATACTCAATGCTTATACAAGCAGATCAACGATTCTACATTACGACAATCGTTAGCATATGTACAGTAGCCCTTAATATTGGTATTGCCGCCCTTTTAATACTCGCAGGCAATGAGATTAGGGTTGTCTATCTCGCAAGTTTACTCGTTTTCGCAATAAACCCGATATATATATATATATATGCACGCAAACGATATAAATTTAATCACGCTGTGGCACCCAATAACAATGCGATAAGACAACGATGGGACGCCTTTGCCCATGAAATAGTGAATTTCATTAACAGAAATGCCCCTATTGTAATATTGACAATATTTGTCGGAATATTTGAAGTAGCTGTTTATGCTTTGTACCACTTAATTATTAGTAAAATTATGAGAATTATTAACAGTCTGGTAGGAGGCATGATACCTGCTTTTGGAGATATGATAGCAAAAAATGAGCATAAAACGCTTCAAAAGGGATTAACCTTATATGATTTTGTTATCAATTCGCTATCTATCCTTTTGATTACATGCACAATATTGTTAATTGTACCTTTTGTGACTGTATTTACCTTAGGCATTGATGATGCAAACTACTATAGACCGCTTTTTGCAGTTATAGCTTGCTCATCACTTTTTGTCACATTTGCAGGTGTCCCGCATTTTCATTTAATTCATGCGGCAGGGCATTTCAAACAAACAAAATACATAATATATGCAGAGCTAGCCATAGGTGTTACCCTAGCCATTACATTGGTGCAGTGGTTCGGAATTGTTGGTGTTGCTCTGGGAATGCTCTGTGCAACGATTTTCCGCACCATTGCGCTAGCTCTCTATGCATCAAAACATCTGGTTAAGCGTAGTATGTGGGTATTTGTCCGTAGGATGCTTGTGTCATTACTCACCGCCGGTGTGATTATTGCAATTGCTCAGCTGTTGCCGACAATGGCTGAGACTACATATGTTGCCTGGATATTGCATGCTTTACCTGTCTTTGGCACTGCAGTTGCTGTTACGGCGTTGAGCACACTACTGTTTTATAGAGAAGAGGCGCGAATGCTGTTTACTAAGGTTCGAGGCGTGGTGCGAAGATAGTTGTTTACAACTCGGTATAAACAATATATAATAAGCTCGAAATACATACGTTGGAGGTGCAAGTTGGTTACATATAGCGACATTTCGTCCGGGAAAACCAAAATCTCAATCATTGGGCTAGGCTATGTAGGATTACCTATCTCCATAGCTTTTGCGAGAAAAACATCCGTCATCGGTTTTGACATAGATTCCGCAAAGATTGATACTTACAGAAGTGGCGTTGACCCCACCGGCGAGGTTGGAGATGAAGAACTCAGAAAATCAACCATGCGCTTTACCGCTGACCCCACCGAGCTGAAAAAAGCGCTATTTCACATTGTGGCAGTACCAACACCTGTTCGAGGAGACAAAACCCCTGACCTCGGTCCCTTAGAAGGTGCTTGTGAGACTCTTGGTGCAAATCTTACCGGAGGTTCTGTCGTGGTCTTTGAGTCCACGGTATACCCCGGCGTTACCGAGGATATCTGTGTTCCGATACTTGAACGGGCATCAGGGTTTAGGTGTGGTGCAGACTTCCATGTGGGCTACTCCCCTGAGCGGATAAACCCCGGAGACACAGTCCATCGTTTGGAAAACATCGTCAAGGTAGTATCCGGAATGGATGATAAAACTTTAGACTTAACTGCAAAGGTTTACGAACTTGTTGTCGAAGTGGGGGTTTATCGCGCTCCTACCATCAAGGTAGCTGAAGCTGCAAAAGTAATCGAGAACAGCCAACGTGACCTCAATATTGCGTTTATGAATGAACTTTCGTTGATTTTTAACCGTATGGATATTGACACATTGGAAGTTTTAAAGGCTGCAGGGACAAAATGGAATTTCTTAAAATTCCAACCGGGATTGGTTGGTGGACACTGTATAGGAGTTGACCCATATTATCTGACTTACAAAGCTCAGCAGGAGGGTTATCATCCGCAGGTCATTCTCGCTGGTCGCCGCATAAATGATGATATGGGTAGGTATATAGCAGAAAATGCAATAAAGCAACTCATTTTAATGGGTAAGGAGGTCTGTCGTTCAAAATTTGCAGTTCTCGGCTTTACCTTTAAAGAGGATTGCCCTGATACTCGCAACACACGAGTCATTGATGTTGTCCGAGAACTTGAGTCGTATGGACTAAACCCACTAATTGCAGATCCGGTGGCCGATGCCGCAGAAGCCTGCGAACACTACGGCGTGTCACTTGTTGCACAGGAAGAAATAGATGGTGCAGATTGTCTGATAGTGGCTGTAGCACATAAAGTTTTTACAGGGATTCGTCTTGAAAAGTTTCTATCGCCGGGGGGGTTACTTGTAGATGTTAAGGGGCTATTCGACCCGAACGTGGTGAAACAGGCAGGGTATAGGTACTGGAGACTGTAGTTAACTAGCTTGGGCGTTCATTGCGTGAAATATTAGCTACAATTTATGTTTTTTCATGCCATGAGCAGAAGCTCTGACAACTAGTGTTTTTTGTGAGATGGGATTAAATGCGATGATTTTAGTTTTATTATTGTTAATGCTACTCCCCGGGGTTATTTCAGTGCTTACACTTTGGTTGAAAAGTCAACTCCAAAAAGAGAATGGAAATCCTATCTCTAAACTCATCATTCGCAATTATTTATTGTATTCGGTCATGATTGTGTTTTTTGCAGTTGGCGTTATCTTTGTACTTGATTTGGTGCGCTCTATTTCATTCATTGAGCGTATAACTAGCTTCAGATATAATTTCACACCCTCTTTTATACTCAATTACTCAGCAGTCGCGCTCATAGCAGCAGTGGGGCTACCTTTCGTTTTTCCACCACTCATTCGCATTTATGAAAAACATAAAAAAACTGTAGCACAAACGATGCGAAAGTTCATTTTCCCGCTTGCCCATCTCTATAGAGCCAATAAACACCACCCTGCATTTCGCCTTGTTACTGTAATTCCTGTAGTGATTATTGCAATATTGGGTGTTGTTTTCGTCGTGCAGCATTACACTCGCTCTTATGCCCCAATCATACTAGCAATAAGCCCAAATGAAATTATTCAAAATCCAAATATATCGGGGGAAACTGAAATTACTGTTGAAGGTATTTATCTGTCGCTTAATACGGCCATTTACGTAAATAACCTGAGGGTAAATCACACTTGGATTCCCACACAAGAAGAGGAGAGCACAGCTGAAGATCAGAGTCAAGAATACGAATATCATTACGATGACTACGAAAGCTACGAGTTCTTTGAAGAGATAAGTTTCTTTTTACCGCCTGAGCTCCTTGAGCCGGGTGAAGTGAGTATCGTTGCAATAAATAACGCAGATGGGATCATACCTGCAAGATCAAATGAGTTAGTACTTAACATAATGGAAACAATACCTCCCATGATACACAACATAGCAGTCACTACTTTCACGGATATGACAGCTGTACTTCACATTCATGGCGAAAATTTTGAGTCGACAACCCGCGTTATGGTAAATGGGGCAGAGCAATCCTTTGCAATGGTGGAGGATGAACAAAATATCGTCGCAAGTATAAACCTCGTTTCCCTACCGCTTTATGGACTTGCGCCTATGGATGCCATTGTGGATAAATTTGATGATGATGAACGTGATTTTGAAGCCTTAGGTGATTACGTCAACGGACGAGGTGACATAAGACCCCATGATGCACTCGTTGTAGTTGAAAACTACGGAGGAATAATCAGCAACGAATACCTCTTAACCAACCTGCCGAGAATTGATACGGCGCAAACTATATCAAATCGCATAGATTGGCTTAATATAGATGCAAATCTTATTGTTTCAGGGGGAATAACTAATAGTGAGGAAGCCTTTTTGCAAGGTTATGAGGATGGCTTTAGAATATTCGAGTTTAGCACCCTGTTTAGTGCAGATGGAATGTTATTTTCAACAAATAGTGCTATGAGGAGGCATCCCAACTTAACATTTTATCAGCAAAAAAATGCTGCTCCTTTCACGCTGCTCACATTTGAAGATATTCTAAGGCTTATGTTGGAGTATGACGACTGGTGGCTAATCACAGAGACAGGTTATCAAGGCAATTTCCATGCACTATACAATACATTTGAATATATGATGCATGCGATTGAGCATGTAGACCCGGCACTAATAAACCGCGTCATTGTACAAATTTATGATGCAGACATGTTCCATTTCATAGCAGAAAATTTCTCTTTCACCTCTTTCATATTTAATATAAGAAGCACCCGGGATGATTCTATAGTTCTTGATTTTTTGGACACATCGGGCGTGCAGGCTGTGATATTACCAATCACCCGTGCTACGGAGGATTTAATGTATGCTCTGGGCGAGCGCGATATAGCAGCCTTTGCTCAAAGAACTGATGACAGAAATGAAGTGCTCGACCTCCTTAACATGGGATTTAGAGGGGTTTATACGCAGTTTCTCACGCCAAGGCTGCTGAGCAAAACAGAAAACGAATACGAAGAATATAGCTTAGCACAGACATTAGAGCATAACTACGATGAGTTTACTCGCTTTGTCTCGCAACTTGATACACGGGAAGATGAAAACCTTGTTCGGATGATTTTTGCCGAACACTTCATAAACCGTGATGTAGTAATTAATGATGACTCAGGCGATGGTAGTGAAATTTCCGGAACTTTCACCGCTTCCAATGTAAACACAGAATACATCCCTGAAAATCTGCTAGAGTATTTCATGCAGCTCGTAAACCTTGAATCCAGCTCACAACTGCCATTTTGCATAGTAGATTCCGGCTACTTAAACTTAGATGGATTTGTGTACAGTCACAGAATAGACGAACACGCAATAACATATATCGTATACGATCTCACAACAAATCGGGTTGTGCAGTGGGTGGTGTTCGAGCCGCAAAACCATTTCAATAGAATTACTCATGATATCAGGCGCATTAACAACAGTAGAAATTTTGTAGAATACCTAGAAGCTATGCACGGAGATGACTCCGTTATCATTTTATCCGTGAAAGATGAAGCGTCAAACCATTTTGATTATGGAATGCTCTCCGCTCTAGCTTCGTTCGGGCTTGAGCAAAGTTTATATGGCAGAGGGATGTATAGTTATATAGCCATTATTGATGACAATTCAGTTATATTTGAGAGTCTTTCTACTGAGCGAATCGACTACTCACGGCTGATTGACAGATGGCTCTTTGAAGTCACCAGTGCCGGAAGAAATGTTGGGGATGTTTCGAAAATTATGATTAATGGAGTAGATCACTCGCCAAATGAGCGAGGTATCAATATCGTTGTGTTCAACAAACGAACAGGGACAGTAGTGGCTTCCGTAGCCTTTGATACACATGATCGTATTGAATTTCACAGATAGGTAAAAGATTGGACAACTGCAAAATGAAGCGGGCTTTAATAAATTCTTCCATACTCTTTTTTGGTATTATGGTACTGAATGCATCTGTGTTCATAGGCGACACATATCTTATTGCGCCTAACCAATTACTAATACCGAATCCCCTGCCGGCATCGGTTATAGTGGATTTACTGGTGCTCTGCGTTTTCCCGGGGTTGCTGTTTGCTGCTACCTATTTGTGGAGTACAATTAAGCTGAGCAAAAAGGACCCTAGCATGGGGGGGGGGGCACTAGCGTTACGGAGCAATTTCTTTACATCTTGCCGTTTCTTTTGCTCGTTACAACCACCATCGCTATATATAACAGTCTGCGGAACTCCCTATACTTTTCAACATCCGGATTTTTTGGGTTTGTGGCTCTCATCGGCACAACTATGGTTTTTCCCAACATCGCAAGAGTTTGGATAACCGCTATCGTCGCCACGGTTTTACTGGCGGCTGTGAAGTATTCGATAATACCACTTTTTGCTTTGCAGAAAGTTAAGGCACCCAAACCAAAGAGCAGGCTTGACACAGGATTGTTCTACACTGCATCCGCATTTATGCCGAGTATTTTGCTTTTTAACCTATACAACGACAACAGGGTGGAAAACCACATTGTATTTTCCCATGTGCTTATCTTTGCAGGGTTTCTCGCAATCGTGGGTGTGCTGCTTTATTATTTCTTTAAGCGTATTTCCGGAAGTTCTGAGGCGGCACTGCTTCTTTCTTTCCTATTCTGGATTTGCTTCTGGCTGTTTGAGGCAATGTATGGTGCGGTGCGTAGCTTGCTTACTGCCTTGTCGCCAACAGTTTTTATGACGATACTTGCTTTTATATTAGTCGGCGGGGCGATTTTATTGCGCATATCCAAGCCACGTTTTTTGACAGGTCACCCCGTATATAGAGCGCTCACAGCAGGTTTGTTTGTGATTTTCATTATTAATCTCGTTCCAGGAGTCAGTCATGAAATTGTACTTCAAAGAGCAATTGCGGCAAGACTGGCAGAAGGAGAGAACGCACCATTTTATATTAAGCGAGAGTTTTACATAGATGAGTCGCTACCGACACCGGATATTTACTGGCTGCATCTTGACGGCATGATGAGCATGGAAACCGTGGAACGTTTTTGGGGAGAATGTCAAGATGATTTACGTGAGGAACTGTCGCGAAGGGGGTTTCTTGTATACGCAGACGCTGAACTAAACGCAGGGGCAACAACATACGCACTGCCTGCGTTACTCTCACCCACATTCTATGATAGTTTCTGGGGTGAGCAACTAAGCCAGGTAGACACAGAACTAATGAGATTCAGGCGGGGAATTTTAAATGATAAACTCACACAAGTCGGGGTGACTGTCGCTCGCGACATTGCTCCACAATATGAGTTATTTGCAGCTTTTGCAAAGCGCGGATATGGGATGTACGGTTTGCGTGAATCAGGTACTGTCTGGCCTTCTGTATCTTATGCTCATACAAATGATAACGCTCAAGGTCTACTGCATAATTTTATACGAGGAGCAGGAGATTTCCCTGAGTTGCTCAGCCTAACCACGCCCTTTAATATTTCTATTGACACGGTTCCTGATGAAAATATTAGATTTGTTATAACCCCTCACCTAACTATTGAATCACTGGCGCAATTTACATGGATAGTGTATATGGACACACATATGACAGAGGTATGGAGGCATGACCTAACCTTATCGAGATCTGATCATACGGCAATACATGTGTATCCCCGAGCCTATGCATATATAGCAAACAAAGCTCTGATACATGTTGACAACATCCTTAATGGAAACCCTAATGCAGTGATAATCTTACAAGCCGATCATGGGTTTCATTTTGGGAGAACACAACAATTTTTGCTAGATCAAGGGTATTCTTTAGAGCAAGTTATTGAACTAAATCATTCCGTGTTTAGCGCAGTGCGGATACCGGCTGAATACGGAGGATTGGGTGCACCAATTGCGCCGCTGAACATATCTCGCGAGTTAGTCAATCGCTTTGTGGGGCAGAATTATAAGTTGTTGCCCTGACACAAACATTTATGGAGGTCTAGGTTATGAACATAACCATCGCAGGCATAGGCTATGTTGGATTGTCGCTTGCTGTCTTACTCGCTCAGGATAATGATGTCACGGCGGTTGATATTGTGCAGAGTAAAGTGGATGCTCTAAATGCTCGCACATCGCCTATAAAGGACAATGATATAGAGGAATATTTAAGAGAGAAAACACTTAATCTTAAAGCTATGACAGACAGTCTCTCAGCTTATAAAAAGGCGGATTTCGTTATCGTCGCAACACCGACAAACTACGACCCTGTGCTTAATTATTTTGATACAAAAGCGGTTGATGGAGTAATTTCAGATGCCACTGCGGCGAATACGGATGCTATCATGGTTATTAAGTCCACAGTTCCCGTCGGGTATACAGAAAGTGCGAAAAAGAAGTTTGACACAGACAACATAATATTTTCACCGGAATTTTCGCGTGAAGGGCAATTCCTTTATGATTGCCTCTATCCATCGCGAGTCATCGTAGGTGAAAAGAGCAAGCGAGCAGAACTTTTTGCAGAATTGCTGGTTAAAGGAGCAATTAAAGATGATATGAATGTACTTTTCACCGATTCAGCAGAAGCTGAGGCAGTAAAACTTTTCGCAAGTCTAGCGTTCAGGGTGTGATGAAACGCCTTAAGGGTGAGGGCATAGAAGTTGTTGTTTATGAACCTGCCAGTGAAGATGAGTATTTCTATTATTCCAAAGTGGCGCGAAGCTCGGAGGAGTTTTTGCTATGAGCGATGTCATTGCCGCAAATCGATAAAGCCCTGAACTTGAGGGTGTCATGAACAAGGTATATACAAGGGATATTTTCAAGCGGGATTAAAAAGCAGTAATTATTATTCTATGGCACTCAAAGAGTGTCGATGAGTGATGAAAGTTTCGAGGGGTATTATTTCATGAACATAACAATTGTTATAACGCTATTGGCGATGCTGTTATTTCCGGGAAGTATTTCTGCGCTGATACTTTGGTGGAGGAGGCGAGCAACGAGTGGAGTGCAGAAAAATAATAATCCAACCTTTAGTCTTATTTTGCGCGACTATTTTACATATTCGCTCTTGGTTGCTCTTTTTGCGATTAGCTTTATTTTTATTGTCGATGTGGCTCGAGGGCTCCCATTTTTAGAACGTATATCTAACATTAGCACGACTCTAACACCCACCTTTATTTTAAGATACTTTATAGTCGCGGGTGCAGCAGCAATAGGCCTGCCTTTCGTTTTGTCAATATTAGTCCGCACATACAAAAAACACAAACATTCGGCAACAAAAGCGGTGCGAAAGATTGTAACAGAATTGTTGCGGATATATAAATCGAATAAACATCGCCCGGCATTTCGCCTTGTAACGATAATGCCGATATTAGTTATTGCAATAGTGATTGTCGTAAGTATACAGCAACATTATACTCGCTCATACGCACCCATCATATTATCAATAAGCCCAAATGAGATCACCTACAATCCGAACATCTCTGAAGAACTTGAAATAGTTGTTGAAGGTGTTTTTCTGTCACTTGATACAGCCATTTACGTTAATGATATGAGGATAAGCAGCACTTGGCAAACCATACATGAAGAAGGGGAGTACTATGTTGAGGAGCTTTTTGAAGAATTAAGCTTCAACCTACCACCTGAACTTTTTGAGCCGGGGGATGTGAGAATTGTTGCAGTAAATAGGGCAAATGACATAATTCAGACAAGATCAAATGAAATAGTTCTTAACATAATTGAGACAGTACCTCCGGCGATATATAGTATAGCGGTTACTACTTTTCCGGATATGACTGCAATCATCAACATTCAGGGGGAAGGATTTGAAGCGAATGCGCGCGTTTTTGCAAACAGAGAATTGCAGTCCGCTGTGATAGTGGAGAATGCGCAAAGCATCATCGCAAGCATAAGTCTCATTTACTTGCCACTTAACGAGCTCGACATTTTTTTTGATGAGTTTGATGAAGAAGATGATCTTTTGCCTGAAACAGTGCATGATCAGGATGACCTGAAGATCATTAGTCCTTTCGATATAGTTATAGAAATCGAAAACAGTGGGGGAATAATCAGCAACGAATATATTATAGCCAACTTACCGAGAATTGGTATGACGCAGACAGTGCAAAATCACACAAACTGGATTGATATTGGAAATAATAACCTCGTTGCACATTCTCTTGGGAGTTGGGATGGTTTGGTCGGCACTAATAGCAAAGAAGCTTTTCTACAGAACTATGAGAATGGATTTAGATTATTTGAGTTCAGCACCCAATTTAGTGCAGATGGGGTACTTTTTGGGGCAGATGCTACCACAAATATGCCGCGTGCAAGATTTAATGAGCAACAGGATGCTTCGCCATTTACATTGCTTACATTTGAAGATATTCTTGGTCTTATGTTGCAATACAACGACTGGTGGCTCATAACAGACACAGGTTACCAAGGTAATTTTACAGCTCTTCATAATACATTTGAGCATATGATAAAAGCACTTGAGCGCACAGACGCAGAACTGATAAATCGAATTATTGTTCAGGTTTATGATGCAGATATGTATAATTTCTTAGTAGAGAATTTTCCTTTCACGTACTATGTGTTCAACATAGCAGATACAATGGAAGATTCCGCTGTGCTAGAGTTTCTGGACACATCGGGTGTACAGGCTGTAATTGTGCCGCTCGCTCGTGCTACCGATGAGCTTATGTATGCCTTAGGCGAAAGAGATATAATAGCTTTCGCTCACATTACTGATGATAGGGATGAAATGCTCAGGCTCTTGGACATGGGATTTAGAGGTGTGTATACACAGTCTCTTACACCGAGGCTGCTCATCAAAACAGATAATGAGTATAAAGAGTATAACTTGGTGCAGACAATAGTGAGCAACCACAATGAATTTGTCAACGTTGTCTCGCTACTTTATAGCCAAAAAGAGGAAGGACTAGTCCAAATAATCTTTGCTGAGCACTTCATAAACCACGATGATGTAGAAGATAGGGTGCTCACAGTTTCCAATGTAAACACCGAGCACATACCGGAACATCTGATGGAGTATTTCCTGCAACTGGTAAATTTTGAATCAGCCTTACAGGTTCCATATAATATAACGGATAGCGGATACTTAATTTTGGATGGCTTTATCTATAACCTAAGGATAGATGATACTGCGATTACATATATCCTATATGATAAAGAAGCAAGAAAGCTTGTCAAGTGGATGGAGTTTAGTCCACAAAATCATTTTGAGAGCATGAGTATCGACATTGTTCACGATAATAACCGCAGATATTTCATTGAATATTTAGATGCAATTCAAAAAGATGGTTCCATCATTATCTTCTCGGTCAGAGATGAAGCATCAAACCATCTGGATGAAGCCATGCTTAATAGCCTATATTCACTCGGCCTTGTGCAAAGCCTCTATGATAGAGGTATGTACAGCTATGTAGCTATAATTGATGACGGAACGGTTATTTTTGAGCATCTCTCTGATCAGCGAGTCATCTATGAACGGCTCATTGACAGGTGGCTCATAGAGGTTGTCAGTGCGGGTAGAGCTGTGGGGAATGTGTCAAGCATCAGGATTAACGGCGTTGACCTCTCACAAAATAGTCGAGGTATTAATATTGTCGTGTTCAGTAAGCATACAGGACTGGTGGTGGATTCTGTGTCATTTGACACGCATTACCACATTGGAATTACCAGATATGAAGGATGAAAGATTAGAAGATGAAAAGAACTATAATTAATTCATCAATATTATTTTTCGGCATCACGGCGTTGTATATGCTTGTGTTTATAGGCAGTACATATCGAATAACACCTAATCAGTTGCTCATACCAATCCCATTGCCGTCATCAAGCATTATCGATTTGTTAGTGCTGTGCATTTTGCCCGGGCTTCTGACTAGTGGCGTTTATTTGTGGGCTTCAAGTAGGTTTCGCCAAAGCAACCCGGAACCGACCAAGTCACACAGTTTTTTAATGTTAGTGCTGGATGGTCTGCCATTTGCTTTTCTTATTGCAGCAACAGTTGCGGCTTATACTGCATTGAGACATTCCTCGATATTTACGTCATCTGGTTTTTGGGGACTTGTTGCTCCGACCGGGACAACTATGGTATTTCCGAATACTGCCGGAGTATGGGTCACTACGATTATTATAGCGCTAATGTTAGCGGCTGTTATATACATGTTTGCTCCACTTTTTACGTTTAGCCGGCATAAGACACCACCGCCAACACACAGATTTGACAAATGGCTGTTCTATGCTGCTGCCGCATTTATTCCGAGTATTCCACTGTTTTACTTATACAATGGAAACCAGGTGGAGAACCACTTAGTGTTTTCACATATTCTTATAGTAGCGGGAATACTTGCAATAGTCGGCATGCTGTTACTTCATATACTCAAGAGAGCGACTGACCGTGGAGAGGCTGCACTGCTTCTTTCCATACTTTTCTGGCTTTGCTTTTGGCTATTTGAAGCAATGTACCGCGCAGTCTATAACATTTTTGTCACTTTATCATCCACAGTCTTTATGATAATTTTGATACTGACATTCGCCGGCTTGGCGATACTAATTCGTATGTTCAAACCACGCTTCTTCAACAGCTCCCCTGTGTACAAGATACTTACAGCAAGTCTATTTGTGATTTTCGTTTTTAATTTGGTTCCGGGAATTAATCACGAGATTATTCTGCAAAGAGCAATAGCTGCAGATGGTGAGGGAGAAAATGCAACATTCTATATTAAAAGAGACTTCTACACAAGTGATTCACTTCCAACCCCGGATATTTATTGGGTACACTTGGATGGCATGATGAGTATGGAGACGGTGGAGCGTTTTTTTGGAGTGTCGCAGAACTCACTTCGAGAGGAACTTGAATATAGGGGTTTTCTTGTATATCCTAATGCAGAATTAAATGCAGGATCTACTAGAATGGCATTACCGGCATTGCTTTCTCCCGCATTTTATGATAGTTTTTTTGGAGAACTGCTTGATGAGTATAATGAACTACTTACAAGGGAAACATCGGTTGTAGTTAATGACCATTTAAGGCAGCTTGGTTTAAGATGGGACAATATTTCCACCAGTTATGAACTTCTGACAGCATTAGCCAATAGGCAGTACGATTTAACTATATTGAACAGTATGGGTGGAAGAATGCAATTACCAAGTTCTTTTGACTCTATTGCAGGTGACAACGTTTCTGTTATCAACTTTTCAAAATCCATTAGAGACCACTTCGGTGACTTGGTTGAGATGATGAACCTAACAACCCCACTTTATATTTCGGATAGTCATGAATTAATTGATGATTTACGAACCGTGATAGTCCCCCAGACAGATTCAGATATTGAACCGGTGGCTCGATTTACATTTCGGGCATTTAATCAAACACAGGCCACCAATTTTTGGCGTCTTGATGCCGCCTTTAGTGAAGATACTGAAATTTCTCGAACTAGGGTGGATATTTACCCTATGGCTTATGCACTGATAACGCAATCCATGCTTAATTATATTGATAGTGTGCTTAATAATAACCCAAATGCAGTAATAGTCTTGCAATCAGATCATGGTTTTCATATATATGAAACACAACGTTACCTATTGGAACAAGGTTATAGTTTAGAACAAGTTTTAGAGCTAATCTACTCAGTATTCAGTGCAGTGCGAATACCACCCGAGTATGGGGGCTTAAATGCACCAATTGCGCCGTTAAACATATCCCGCGAGTTAGTAAATCGCTTCGTGGGGGAGAATTATGAGTTATTGCCTTGACACAAACATTTGCGGAGGTCTAAGTTCATGAACCAACAAGATTAGACCGAACATAAGCATCCGGGTTTTCAAGTGAATACCATACCCCAGCCTGCGCAGCCAGATGAATCACAACCTCCGGTTATAGTAATGTTACATCAACACAGCTACCACACGATGCGATACATATTGAGTGTGTGCCATCCGTAATAAGCATCTATTCTATATAGCAACATTGCATGATCAAAGCCTATAGACTGTTGTATATGATTAATTATTGGAGTTGTGTCAGAAGCTCTGAATATTGCGAGATATAACCCCTCGCCGGGAGATATGTCATCAAGTGCGCTGTTGAGGTGTTCATGATTAAAATCAGCAGGTATTTGGCTTGAAATAAATGTTCTATCAAAGTGCGTGAAATCATACATTTCCCACTGGATTACATTACTGTGAGGGACTGCAAACATACCTGCGACATCCCCAATTACAATCAAAGTATCTCTATTTTCTTCTGTACTTAAAATAGCGGCTGTATCAGGTCTGTTTGGATATAGAAAATGAACCTCCCTGTTTGCAATATTGCCTAAAACAATTACTATAGAAACTAAAACTAATACCACAGGCATAAATCTCTTGTTCAAATAAGATGCAACGAGATAAAATGAAAGGGTAATCAGAACTGTTAAAGATGGGTAGAGCAAAATCATATATCTATTGTGAATAGGCAATGTAAACATACGGGCGAGCCGTGCAACCACTATAAAATATATAGCGACACTGATGAACATATAGATGAATGCATATACGTTATGCTGCTTAAAAGAGCTGAGCAATGAAGACAAGTTTTCTCGTCTCAAGATAAAAACAATGACCAGCGAAACAAGAAGCAGGCCAAAGAGTACTATAACAGGAATTACGTTGCCCCCAAAAAATGACTGATTCAAGTTCGACAAAAACGCATTAATTCGCTCCAGATGACCTTCAATCCCAAAGTGGCTAACTTCGCCTTCCAAGCGTTCAGCTAAAGCTACTACATTTTGAAGTCTACCGCCGGTTAATATACCTCCGAAATTGAAATTAAAAAAGAAATAGTGAAGGCCTATTGAGATTATGAGGGTGATTACACTGTTTATGAGTTGCTTAAACTCCTTGTTAAATAACAACCATAGCGAAAGTGAAGCTGCAGCCAGACCAAAAAATAGTACAAATTGCGAATTCGATAGCCATCCAAGAAGAAATGTTAATCCAAGTGCAATGCAGAACTTTAGGTCGACCTTCGCTTTTTTCGTTATCAGGAGCAATCCTAAGTGTGTTGTAAGCGTAAAAAAGAAGGTGCTCGGATTATAGAAGCGAATGAACACGGCAAGCGTCATAGCAGCGTTGCTAAAGCCCCAGACTATAACAGGCAAAAGCGATAGTAACGGATCTTTGATCAGTAGTAGCGAAGCTTTGTACAGAAAAATACTAGTCAATATAATCCAAAAAATGTTGATACCTCCACCTATCCAGACACTAAATGTGTCGGGAAAAAATGAGGCGGCAAATAAGTAGTTTATATGGTGAAACGGAAATGAATGATGTGCTCTAGCCCAACTAAACAAACTCAGAAAATCAAATTGTTCTTCTTGCACAGTAACTGCATTTCTGAAATATTCGGGACTATTCCATGTATCAAAAAAATCAGGATGCCTGCTGAACCATCTGATATTTTCTTCTGCAAGAAATGAGGAAGCTTGCGATATGGTAATCATTTCATCTATGTGCAAACCTCTCTTCTGGCTTATAAAGTAAACCATCACGAGCGATTGAAAGAATAGCAAGATGGCAAGCAGTATCCAAGGGTGGGAGAGCAGCCATTTGCCCAGTCCACGAAAAACAATGAAATACCAAGCTACTCCCAAAGATAAAGCTAACACGGCAAAAATTGTGGCAAAATAATCAGGCAAAACAGGGAAACGGCTAAAGGTTATCTCTTCAATTATCATTGACATATGCTGCCTTGTGCCGAGTCTTATTTGCACTTCGTCTATGCCTCCAGCAGGCAATCGAACCGTGTTCTGTCCATCGAATAGATTAAAAGATTTGGATGAGCCGTTTTGAAAGTCACTATCAGCTTCATTCGTTGTAATTAGTATGTCACTACCGGGGTCACTTAGCCTAGAGATAAATAGTGTAGCATACCTATATCTCTCGAAAGTGATGTTTTCAGAGGTTATTATGACATAGGCACTGTCGCTATTTGCCCACAAAACTTCACCGTCAACATCAAAGTTGTAAAGCAAATGATCGTATACTACACCTTGTGGGCGTGTATGTGTACATTGCATAAAACGTGGTACGCCAATGGCATCAGACATGACCAGCGACAATGTGCAATAGACAACCAAAAGCACGGCAAGTAGAACAAAGATTGCTATGTGCAACTTGTATCTTTTTATTTCAAATTTACCAATTGTTCCACCGCTATTGTTCATAAATTACCCCTAACATATCCATGTGGCAACATTTTTAGAAGATTTTTTGATCGCTCCTTTATTTTTTTGCATGGTATCCCTACGCAGACACTCCATGCGGGAACATCTTTGTTGACAAGACTCATAGTGCCGATGGAAGCACCTTCGCCTATAGTGATATCAGGTAGCACTGTGGAGGCTGAACCTATAATTGCATGTTGTTTTAAAATCACGTCGCCACCATAAGTAGTGCGGCATTCTTCGGGCACCATAGGATTTGTCATGCATTCACCTGAGTAATCATCGCTTTCTGCATAAATTGCACAGCGTGAAGAAACAGTACAAAAATCGCCTAATTGAATCTTGTATGAACCTGCATAGAGTGAGGTGTATGCTGAGATGTGGATATAGCTTCCTATTTCAATATTGCCAGACAAAATACAGAAATCATCTATCCGAACATGACTTCCAACAGATACTTTCCCTGCAGCATAAATAGAGCATTTTCTCGAAATCAGTACATTTTCCCCAAAGGTTTTGAGACCAAGTGCTGAAAGTTCGTCACTAGTGTAAAAACTATTCATAATCTGCTCTCCATTTCAATTGGATTATCATTTTTTCAGAAGAGTAACACAATCAGAATTCGGCACAGCCCAATCAAAAATATTTTGCTCAACTACACTGAATCCGTGCTTTTCAGAAATGAACCTAATATCTTCTGCTGAGTTGGGGCTTCTTCCGCCCGGATTTTCATAATAAATCTCACTTTTCCTATTGTCAGTTACGACATCAGGTGATCCTAGGTTAGAATGATGAATGAATAAATACCCGCCATTATCAAGGATTCTGTAAAATTCACTCATATAAAAATCAATCCACTTATATGAAAAATGTACCATTGAATCAAATGAATAAACAAATGTAAAGCTTTCATTGCTGAACTCAAATGGGATGCATTGATACTCATGTGTTTTATTTACCATATAATCAAACACATCGTTACCTGCAAATCTCTCCCGGCAATTATCAATCGCATTGCTGTTTGCATCACAGCATACAAAATATTCAATATTTTCAGCATACACCTTATAAAAAGCTTCTGCTATTCTTCCACGCCCACTGGGAAAATCTAAAACACGATTGAAAGGAATCGTATGTTTTGAAAGCAGTGGGATTATGTAGTGTTCAACCTGCAGTGTTTCGGCACCCTCTGCATTATCGTAATATTCATCCCAACCATCACCGGCATCGGGCGTTATAGGCCCTCTACCAGGGGCTCTGGTCAAAGCAAGACGTAGCATCATTTCACGGTATTGCTGACTGAGAAGATCCAACCTAGACATTACTTCATTGTAGCGTTGACCTAAACTACTTTCAATTTCATTGTAGCGTTGACCTAAATTACTCTCAATTTCACTGTATTGCTGACCAAGAAGATCCAACCTAGACACTATCTCATTGTGATAAGCTACTGACCTTTTTGCGGGTAGAGGTAAAACATTTTTAAGAAAATTCTTCATATTCTGTCTCTTTCTGGTTGTAAAATAAACCATTAAGCGTTTAATTAATATTGTGAAATATAACACATACCGTCATTCAATAATTATGGATCAGATAAAATATAGTAATTATCACCTACAAACCGATTAACTAACTCACGGGATATGTTTAGCGGTGCGATAGGAGCATCCAAACCGCCGTACTCAGGAGGTATTCGTACCGCGCTGAACACTGAATAAACCAACTCCAGTACTTGCTCAGTACTATAGCCATCAGAAAGCAATTGTCCCAATGTAGTGCGATAATGAAAACCATGGTCGGCTTGCAAAACTATTACAGCATTAGGGTTATTTCTAAGGATTTCATCAATAGCATACAGCATCTCATCAATAGCCTCTGCAAAAGCTAGGGGATATAAGTCATACCTTAAAGTTCCCTCAAGATTTGGGTACGCTTCTATAGTATGGTAAAACCTGAATAACCCTGATGTGTGAGCCAGAAAACAAGTTCTCCAAACAAATTGAGGTGAGTACGATGTTAAAGCGTTGCCATCATTATGACTATCATCGTAAAAGCGTTCGGGACTCCATTGGATGTTTAGCGGGGTTGTTTCATTTAATAATCGCGGAAAATCACTAGATAAAAATCGGTTTATTATATTATTCTCTAGCAGTCCTCCTGCTAAAGAATATAGGTTTACATTGAGAAATGCGGGCAAATTGTTTAACTCATATCCAACAGCAGAAAGAGCACTTAATAACTCAGGATAAGGTGCAAAGTCTGTCCACATATCAAGCCCATCTTGTTGCAGCAGTTCATCAAGAATATGAATTATCCATCTGTCACCAAGTGTACCATCTGGTTGGGATAGGATATACTCCAAATCATCAAAGAGAAAGGTCAGGTAACTGCTATATAGAGATGGAGACAATAATGCTAATACGCTTGGCTCTGTCTTCGCACCACGTAATAATCCATTCTGATAAATCTGAAAACCGCGAGCAATTAGGTCTTCTCGCACACGCTCTTGAGATTCACCCCAGAAACGCTCAACAACTTCGAGACTCATCACGCCATCCATATGAAACCAATAAATATTCGGACTCGGCAAATGATGGTCAACAAAGAAAGTTCGCTTTATATAGATAGAGTCATAGTTATCTATCGCTAAAACACCTTCAGCTCTTGCTCTGCGAAATGTAATCTCGTGATATGCAGCCGGCGAGAAGTTGAAACCAAATAATAAAATAAGGCAAGCAGCTAACACAAGAAAAGCAGATTTTATCTTGGGAAATTGTGGTTTATGCTTCCAGAAAATAATAATTAAACTAAGAAATATCACAATAAGCACTACAAAAAAATGCCGCCTCCATAGTGAAGGAATAATCAGTGAAGCTATGCTATAAAGTGATTCGAACAGCCAAAAACCACCCCATGCGATAATGCATAGAAGAAGTGCATTTTCATTACTTTTTGTTGTAAACCTGATTAAGGTGTATAGAAAAGTGCTAATTACAGCAAGTATGCCGCCAACGATGAGTACATGAGTAAAAACAATATGACTAACTGCTCGGTTTTGATTATATAGATAGAATAATATTATACTAGGCATTAAGAAAGTCGCAATGTAGTATATTAAACTAACAATCAGATGTTTATATGATATAGACTCTGTTTCAGTAGAAATCATTTATTACTCCTTTAAAAATATTGCGTCAAGAAGCCAAGGAAAATCCCTCAAATTGATTTTAAGTAAGCGACTATGCTTTCGTCAAAATTAAACCTGAGATACTGATTAACCTCACGTATTATCATTTGTGTTTCCTTTGCCATTGTTTTTTCATTTGAACGGAATAGACCACCTTCACTTGAATTATACTGTGCTAGAACATCATCGTTAAGCACAAATATTCCTCCGAAAGCCGAATGAATAAGTGTAAGCTGAAAATCAATGATACTATAGTTTTTGATAAACTCCGGAACACGATTATGCAACTTCCAGCGCATCATGACTGTACAAGAGGCAATAAAGCGACAATACAGCAAGTCTCTAAACTCGTACTTTTCTTTTAGGTTCCAAGCACCTTCTATATGGGCGTCAACATAGAAGATTTCATCGTCTTTATTCAAACCAACATAATGTTTATTAAATGACGAGCAGACAATACTAAAGTCAGAGTATTTCTCCAGAAAATCAACTTGCATCTGCAATTTGTTAGGGTGTATCCAGTAGTCATCTCCATCGCATATTGCAAGGTATTTTCCTTCTGCCAACTGAAGTGCTTCATAGTAGTTTTGCCCGATTCCCACATTTTCGTCACGTAATAAACATTTCTTAAATAAGTGTGGGTATTTCGATATATATTCCTTAATCACCTGTTGTGTCCCATCAAAAGATGCATCGTCTGCTACAATAATCTCAAAGGTATAATCTGTTTTCTGATTAACTATATATTTCAAAGTATTTTCTATAAACTTGATATGATTATATGTGCAACATAAAACACTGACCATAACAGGGAACTCAGGCTCGCTATAATCGGGCCAAATAAATGCAGGCTCTAAGGGAAAACCTCCGGAGCTTTGCTTTTTCAGGATAAAATCATCATAAAAACGCGTCTGCTTTAGTGCAGAGTACCATTTATCTGCTTTAGTTGAATTAGGATCATCCCATGGCTTCGGGCTGGAGGCATAGTGAAGTTGAATCGGATTTTGCAACGAATTCCTGATTTCATCAGATGTATAATGCCTATCTGAGTTATATGACGCAGTAGTTGGGAATAAGTCGTAAGCATAGCTGCAGAGGACGTAATTAAGCGGTAGGTTTAGAATGTTTCTGCTATCTAAGCAGTAGTTAAACACATCCTGTTCTGCTTGCAGTAGCTTATGTGCGTTCATATCTAAGAAATCAAGGAAAATATTCTCCATATTATCTTCCCTAAGTTTATGTAAATTTAACACAAGGTATCCACCGCATATTTTCAACTCGCTTTGCATGCCGGGTCCAAATGTTTTATCATAATTGTCATAGTAACCATCTAGCCACGAGCCGACAGGTTGAATATGCTTTACACCTGCAAGATATATGTTGTCTGATGTGCTAAACTCAAAGAAGCTAGGGGAGATGTCTCTTTCAAAAATAACATCGACATCTGTCACAATTAACTTATCATAATTATTGAAAATCGTAGGAGTTATGAGCTTATATAACACTTCCTTTGCGAGATGTCCGACATTGACAAAATTTTTCCAAACATCATCAAAACGATGACTCATATCTATGAATTCGAGTGATGCATTTGGAAATCTTTCGACTAACTCTGTTAGTTTTTTCTGATTTTGCCATGTTATGTCGGAGTGCAGTACATATAGCTTGTAAACAAATGAAGGGTTTGCATGAGTGAGCATTGAATGGAATGAAGCCGCTGCCGGGATAACATAGTTGTTGTCAAAGCAGTGCATAATCGGGATTATTTGCCCCGGTGTTATCTTTGCCTTTTTTGCCCTAGCCTTTTTTTTTGCCGGCTTTACTGCCCTATATGCTTTTTTCACTAAAGAGAAAAGTGCCCTGAAAAGCCTATTTGCCATAAGCCTTTGAGTAATCCTGTATGATACAGTATGCATTAGGTTATGGTTGTGCTGCTCGAGGCTTCTAACATGTTGGGATAAGTTGTGGACATGCTGAGTTAGGTTGAAGATCTGCTGCGCTAGATCATCCCTGTGAAGTTCCAGATTGCCACAATGCTGCATTAGGTCATCATATTGGAACTCCAGATTGTTACAATGTTGCTGAAGTACTGCATGATTACTGACTTGCATTGTCAGATCTGTTATTTGCTGCTCTTGCTCATCGCATTGGCTCTTCAGACGATCTCGCAACTCTAATGTTTGCAAATAATGAATAACCACAAGCTGCTTATAATCTGCGAGGACAGAATCAAGTTGTTCAGTAGCCCTTGCGCTTCGCAATGAATCCACCAACGAATCCCACGAAACACCTGCTTCCCTGTAGGGCTTTCCATGTAGTTCCGACGTCAAAATTTTAAGTCGCGGTTCTATCTGACTTTCATAGCTATAAACATCTCTTGCCTTTTTCTGCCCCTCTTCACCAATGCTCTTTAACTCGCTAGGGTGGTTAAAATAATATTCGATTTTATGGACAATACTTTCAACATCACAGTCTATGAATACGAAATCCTCGCCATCCGAAAATAGCCCATTACTGCTACTGAGCACATCAGAGCCAAATGCAGCCACTTTCCTGAGCATTGCATCGGTTGTGGCTCCGGTTGGGAAACCATCGCAAGCCCCCTTGTAGTGACCGGTTGTGAGCATTCTGTTGGGCGACAATATGATATCTTTATCAGAGTAGAACTTGTCAAACCAATCTTGCGATCTAGTTCCATAAAAGTGGATATTCTTGACGCCGCTTATATCAATTGTATCCTCTGTCCATGCACCTACTATGTGAAAGTGTAAATTGTCATATGCGGCACTTAATTTTTTCGCAGTTTCTATGAACAAGTCATAGCCCTTTTCATAGCCAACATCTGAGTACTTATGTGCTACAAAGCAGATGTCAAGAGTGTCCTTATCGTAGCCATAATGCTTTTTGTTGTTAGCTTCTACCAGTAACTTTTCCGGAGGCGTAACAACGCCAAAGATATATTCTATATGCTCTTCTTCACAAAATCCCTTTTCCAACAAGTAATTGTATATAGCTCTTTGTGTTACTATAACTTTTCTGAAATATTTAGATTTGCACACACTGCTCAGCATGTTGTCCGAGTCCTCACGGTTAAACTTGAACTCACCGCCCGGATAAAGTGTAAATACAAATGGGATTTTGTATTTTTCAGCCATAGGCAAAAGGAAATTATACGCTTCAGATAAAAAAATACAATACAGAAGTTTTGCATTTGCTGTTAAAATTTCGCTAAATCGCCATAGTTTATCGGCATTGTTAGGATGCTCTCTAAAAAAATCTAAAATTAATTTATCGATAGAATCAGTACCTATTAAGTGAAGTGATTTTCCTGTTGCTATTACGTGTGAGTTCGGAATTTTATCAAGTATTGCTAAGTTTTCGGCATAGGAAAAGCCGGACATGGGGTGCGGGAAAACATTGCCTATAACAATGAGGTCACAATCTCCAAGAGAAGTTATACCCTGGCTATAGTGATGAATACCTTTTTTGTTGTCATTGTTGCTTTTCACTCCGGTTCCCCCTCAAATGGCTTCTTGAATAGTCCGACAAACTCTATCTACCTGCTCAAAAGTCAAAGATGGATATATCGGCAAAGCAAGTACTTGCTCTGTGATAGTTTCAGCTTTCCGGGTAGAATTATTGCGCATATACTGCCGATAACATTCTACTTTTGTCAAACTTGGGTAAAAATATTTACGTGCATGTATGTTATTCGCTGCCAGCACGTCGAAAACCTCGTTTCGTTTTGTAGTGATTAAAATCGGCACATAGGCATAGTTATAGTCGATGTTTTTATCTTGGCATGGAAATATACTAACGCCTTGTATATTATCAAGGTTTTGCATATATCGCTCGAAAATTGTTTTTCTTTGTTCAATGATTTCATCTAAGTAGGGCAAGACCGTTAATCCCATAGCGGCTTGAAATTCATTCATTTTTGCATTCAATCCAACAAGCTCTATGGTTTCCGGTCCGGAAATACCAAAGTTTTTATATAAGTCAATGTTTGTCTTCAGTGCGCTATCGGCAAAAATAAGAGCACCACCTTCAATGGTGTGGAATAGTTTTGTTGCATGAAAGGAAAACATGGAAATATCCCCAAATTGCGAAATATCTTTCCCATTAACGCGAACTCCAAAAGCGTGAGCGGCATCATACAACACTTTTAAGCGATGCTTGCGCGCAATCTCATCAATGCGCTCCACATCGCAAGGGAAACCATAGACATGCACAGGTAAAATAGCTGCCGTTTTAGGAGTAATTAGCGCTTCGATTTGATCTACATCGATAGTGCAATCATCGTCAATGTCACAGAAAACCGGTATGTGTCCCTGGTTTACTATGGAGGATATAGTGGATACAAAAGTAAATGGGGTTGTAATGATCTCACTTCCGGGTTCCAAATTAAGTGCCTTCAAAGCGATTTCTAATGCAAGGTGCCCATTTGTAAACAAAGCGACATTTTCACATCCAAATCTTGAACACAGCTCCCGTTCAAGGTCAACGTGCAAGGGCCCCATATTTGTCAAAATGTTACTTTCCCAGATTTTTTCCAAATTATATAAATACTCGTTGATAGGAGGAAGGAAGGGCTTTGTCACATGAATTGGCTCCAAATGTGTGTCCTCTTTTTTATTTTTACAAGATATTGAACAAGTTGTCCATTATTCTAAGCTACCACCACTTGATTGTCAAGGAATTATTTTTAGTGAATGTAGGACCTTTCCAACTGCACGTAACGGTCTCGTAATTCTCCAAGAGAGAGTTCTTTTGAGATTAACGCATTCTTGACACACTGAAATTTGCTCCACATAAGTATTTGTACAAAAAATATCTATTACCTTATTTAACTCAAAACATAGATTCTTGCTATTTTGCTCACTTGCAATGGCGCTCTTATTAAGCTTATTACGTAGCTTAGAGCTAATTTCATCATTTGACCTGTCGGATGTGATTGTCTCGAGTAAGAACTCCCACTGTGCACCTACTTTTTCAGCACTAAATCGCTCTGCTAAAGCCGCAGCATTTTTTGAAAGGCGAATTCTCAGTTCATTGTCAGTAAGTATATTACACACATGCTCAGCCATTGAATCTATATCGTCTTGTAGGGGGAGATAACCATTCTCACCTTCTGTTATTATGTCTTCAAGTCCCGGAATATAATTGCATACAGCTGGCACACCAAAACATGCAGCTTCATTTATAACCATTGGAAAGCCCTCAGAATTTGAGGCTTTTATCAAAACGCTTGCTTTTTTGTAGTAAACACTTACACTTTCTACTGAATCTGCAAAACGCAAGTTTTTTTCAGGAATACCGAGCTTGTTGAGAAATTGTAAAATCGTAAGTTCTTCGCTTCCTATAAATGGCAAGTTCATATCGCACTTGCCTATGAGAATAAGTATTGCATCCGGAACTTTAGTCAGAACTTTACTGAAGCATAGAAGCACTCTGTCTATTCTTTTAACATTGATATGGTCGTTAAACCTGCCAATGCATAAAACAATTTTTTCTTTTTTGCTTTCTATATGTCCGGCGTTGATCTCATATGTGTTTGGGTTAGGTATTACGTACCCGTTTGAATTGTAGTTGTTGTAGACATATGCGCTAAAGTTGGTTTCCCAAACCGCCGCATCTATATTTTTGTATACTTCAACTCTCTTATTTACATATGGATAGAAATGGTGGTTTTCATATGCATAGAAGTAATATTCATGATTTGAAGCTATGGTTTTAATATTTAAGTGTCGTGCTAGACTATAGAAGTCTAAGACTTTATTAAACAGATTGATGCAGCCAATAGCAACGTCAATTTCATACACATATGCCAAAGCCAGAAGAGCATAATCATACTTATCATAAAAGACTTTTTCAGAGACCTTAATGCTAGAGACAGCTTCAGGGATTTTGATTGCACTTTCAAATTCTGTCTCTACAGTTACGAGGTATATATCATATTTTAAACATAGGGTGGGGAGCAGGTTTGAGAGAAATCTTTCTACACCACCGGTAAACCAGTGAGCAGAAAAAAACATCAATCTTTTTTTATCTTTTTTCAAAGGGAAGAAAGCCTTTTTTATTTCGCCGAGTTCATTATCGAACCCTATACAAAACTCTTCAAAGGACATATTATTATAAGTTCTTTTCTGAATCATGTTGTCGTTAAAGGTTTCAATGGACACTAGCTAACCCCCTCTACCAAGTTTTTCAATAATGCCTTTGTTATGTAGTAGTTCATATATTTTTAGGCGCTTCAGTGCATTTTTTATTTTCAGTATATCAGCGACCCTTCTAAGACATCTAAAAGTAAAGCGTATACATTTCTTAATAGGCGTTTTCCACGCTGATTCTATATATATATATTCAGGAACGTACTCGGCACGATGTTCAATTATTGTCTCAACTTTGTCGGCATACTCAGAATAGTATATATGCAACATGCCATCATACTCATGTGCTAACTCGCGAGAAAAATTCCTTTCATCTCTCACAGGAATCATAAAGTCTTGTGAGAGTTTTTTGTTTAGCTCATTCCGATTGTTTGATAGAAGTAAAGCAAACAGCGAGTCCCATCTGTTGCAGATTATGTCTTTGCTAAATCTCTCGGAGCCATTAATGGCGCTTACGCTCATTTCGCTTAAGAGCGCATCATCTCTAAGGAGCGACACCAGTTTGTCTGCCATTGCCTGTAAATCATCTTGTGGAACTATATAACCATTTTCCCCGTGAGTTATTATATCCTCTAGACCGGGTATCTTGAAAATGACGCTCGGAACACCGTGCTGTGCAGCTTCGTTTAACACTAACGGAAAGCCCTCTGCCTCAGACGTTAATACGAGCACTTTTGCTTGATTATAGTAAGTCGACATACATTCAACCGCATCAACGAACCTGATATTGTCAGCAATTCCGAGCTCGTCTATGAGTTCTTCCAGTGTTGGGTCATCAGCTTTAGGCATACGTTCGTTTGGGTTATACACCCCACGCAACATTAGCTCCGCATCGGGCTCTTCGTCGAGGACTAACTTAAAAACTCTAAACAGTCGATCGGCGCGTTTAAGCTGATCATCTAAGCGAGCTACACATAATATAACATTACTCTTTGAACTATTTAAAGTTTTTATCGGCTCGTCAAAATGATTTGGATTTGGCATAACTGCTGCGTTGTCTGCAAAAAGTGAGTATGTGTTGGCAGAAAAGGATGTTGACCAGGTAGCTACACTTGCATCACTCAGCCATTCGTTCATTTTGATTAGTAAAGAATAGAGGTCCGGTAGCGCTTTAGATAAGAAGTAATACATGTGATTAGCTGCAATTGTTTTGGTTTTGGTACCACGAAACATTGAATAAATCGGCAGGAATTCTTCCCAATAATTTTGATTGCCAATAAAAATATCTGCACTCAGAAGATATGTCGCTCGATGCAAAAGTGGTCTTGCAATATCATCGGGAGTTATAAAAAATGTTTTAGCCGCTGATGGAAAAGGTAGTTCATCAGGTGAAAATCCATATTTGCCTACGAGAATAATAAACTCATACTTATTATGTAACTTGCTTATTATTGTCGAATAAACACGCTCCACACCTCCGCCAATCCAAGCGTGGCAATAAATGACAATACGTGGTTTTTGAGAGACTGAGAGCATTAACTCGAGAAATCTGTTTGCAGATTCAATATCACTATTTAGAAAATCATCGCTGATGAGCTTTATTGCTGATTGTCTATTATCGGACTGTGCGTATGTGAGAACCAAAATCCTAAGCATTGCGGCTGCTGTTCTAAAATATCCGTTTGTTTTATATATGTCAAAGGTTTTGAGAAGATACTCATAATTACTGCTGCTGAATATCAACATCTCGTCAATGCTTATCGTTTCAATCATTTCGGCATGTAATTTATCACTTACTTCCAGGGCTATATCAGCATATTGTTTTACTCCGCCTTGCTCTTCGTGAATGCGTTGAGATAACAACTTATCAGAAACAAATACAAAGTTTGCAGTAGATGCCATTCTAAACCACATGTCATTATCCTGTGTGACTTTTAACTGCGGATTAAAGACTCCGTGCGTTTGGAAGAGTTTTTTGGGAATAAGTAGGGCGCAGCCGTTTATTCCTGTGTCTGCATCAAAAGCAAGAAAGCATCTCATAGATAATGCGGCATGTGGGTGAATATTCATGTCACGCACATGATTTCCATTTTTGTCGATCTGTGACCAGTTGCATATTGAAATTGTGTCTTCGCCTGCTGCAGTTTCGTATAAGGACGATAGTTGCTTTTCGATTTTCTCCGGGTGATATATGTCATCATGGCTAAGCCATGAAAAATACTCGCCCTGCATATTTTCAATGCCCGTGTTAAGTGCTGTTGCAACACCGCCATTCGGTTTTGAGAAATATCTTATTTTGTCGCCATATGATAGGGCTATTTTTTCGGTCTCACCGTTGTCTGCAGAACCGTCATTTATCACCAGAATTTCGCAATTCTCATATGTTTGTTCGAGAGAACTGTTAATGGCTTCTCGGATGTAATTTGAGCCATTATACACGGGGATTATGATTGATACGAGCGGGTTCCATTCTATTGATGGCATAAGTTGGGACATTAAAAATCTCCTCAAACACACTTAATTGTTTTAATAATTTCCCTCAAACCGGCTTCGAGTGTAGTGGCGGGTTCGAATCCCAGGTCTTTCTTTGCTTTAGAAATGTCGGCATAAACATCCATAACCTCATTTTTTCGCACTTGATTTGTAGAAATTATCGGTTTGTTTGTCTCTGCGATTGACTGGACAATCTCTATAATATCATTGACGCTATAAGACTTTCCGGTGCCGATATTGTACACATTGAACTTATCTCCACTCCCTATTGTCAGAGCTATCGCTTTAACAAGGTCGTCAATATAAATATAGTCTCTTTTTGGTGCGAGATTCTTCACTTCTATCTTGCTTTTATTTGAATCTAATACATCAGCAATGATTTGCGGAATTAAAAATCTACGACCTTGTCCCACTCCGAACACGTTGAATACACGAAGCACCGTTACGTCTAATCCCATATATTGGCAATAAAACTCACAAGCTTCTTCAGCAAGCACCTTGCTGTGGTTATATGGGGTGTTGGGGGCTATGTTATGTTTTTCATCTATTGGCAAGTATTCAGGGTCGCCATAGACATAGGTGTTAACGTATGTCATGGAGCATTCGTGTTTTTTGCAAAACTCTAAAATATTTATTGTCCCCATGAAATTAGTTTTGTAAAAACTAAAAGGGTCTTCCCAACTTTCAGGCACAAATGTTTTTGCTGCCAAGTGTATGACGTGGTCGATACGAATATCTTCATTGAAAATTGCGCTTATGTCATCACATGAAATGTCGCCGTCGCTAATGTCGCATGTGAAAATCTTGAATTTTTGATTTTCAAGATATGACAGAAGATGTCTGCCAACAAAACCATCTCCACCTGTGATTAGGATGTTTTTACTCATAAAGATACAGCGCCTCGTTTTGTTCAAACTCGTCTATAGCTTGCATGTAATCATCGGCCCTGCCGATATCCAGCCACTTTCCATCGAAACTAAAGACATTTACCGGAATATCTAATGATAACAGTTTATCCATTAGATGATTAAAGCCAAAGGCAGTGTCCTTTGGGATATAGTTAAGTATCTTTTTGTTGACGGCATAAATACCCATACTTACTTCATAGTGCAGTGATGGTTTTTCTTCAAAACCGACAAGCACTTCGTTAACAACTTTCAGCACACCGTAGTCTATGCTCGCCTCGCGCTTGCTCGCTGCAATGGTGAATATAGCCTCTTTTTCGCGATGATAGGTTAGTAAATCTTTAAAGTTTATATCTGAAAGGATGTCCCCATTCATCACCAGAAAATCTTCAGGCAAATCATCTATCATAGAGAGAGGTCCCATAGTGCTGAGCGGTTTTGTCTCCAGTGAGTAAGATATGTCAACCCCCAGTCTGCTTCCATCGTTAAAAAAAGCGCGTATGAGCTCAGCCTGATGGTTAACAGCGAGAGTTATGTCGGTAACTCCAAAGTGCTTAAGTTGCCTGATAAGTACCTCTAGTATGGGGTATTCTCCGACCGGCATTAGTGGTTTTGGCAATACGGCGGTATAAGGTTTTAGTCGAGTGCCTTTTCCTCCCGCGAGAATCACTGCTTTTTTAGACATTGTACAAATCCACCTTATATTTTTCGATGTTTTTAGGGTTTGAAAACCAATCTATTGTCTTTGCAAGCCCCTCTTCAATTGAGATTTCAGGAACAAAGCCGGTTAATTCATTGATTTTTGCGTTGTCACACCAAAGCCTATGGACTTCACTGTTTGCAGGTCTGATACGCTGATTATCGACCTTAAATTCGACATCACTTTTCATAAGCTTTTTTATAAGCTCTAATGTATCTTTAACACTGATCTCATAATTCGAGCCGATATTGATAACCTGCCCGGCACTTTGCTCACATTCTGCAATGCAGACCATTCCGCGGCATGTGTCGGTTACGTAATTAAAATCGCGTGTTGGGGTCACGTCGCCAACATGAATCTCATTTTTTTTCGCTAAAATCTGTGATATGATGGTGGGTATCACAGCTCTGGCAGACTGCCGCGGGCCATACGTGTTAAAAGGTCTTGCGATCACAACAGGAAGTTCGAAGGCGTTGTAATAACTTAGCGCGATATTGTCAGCGCCTATTTTCGAGGCGCTATAAGGCGATTGAGGTTGCAAGGGGTGTTTTTCATCAATAGGCACATATTTTGCTGTGCCATAGACTTCGCTTGTTGATGTGACGACTATTTTTGATACATTTTCATCTAAAGATGCTTGAAGTATGTTCAGGGTGCCCTTTATGTTTGTGTCTATGTAGCTCTCGGGTGCAACATACGAGTAAGGTATAGCAATAAGTGCAGCAAGATGAAAGACAATGTCTATGTCTTTCATTATAGATTTACAATAGTGAGAGTCCCTGATATCCCCACAGCGTATATCAATATCATTGAGACAACTGACACTTTCGAGCCATCCCCAATTGTTAAACGAATTATACTGTGAAAGTGCGCGGATTTTAGAAGCCCCACGAGCATATAGATATTCCGTAAGATGCGAACCAATAAAACCGTCTGCACCTGTAATTAATATGTTTTTTCCTGCAATCTTCATTTATTCAACTCTCCCGTCTCATAAATCCATGACCATCTGCCTCACGGTCGGAACTTCTAACTTCTCGCATAGTTGTTTAGTAGTCCTTAAAGTGCGGTCGATAGACTCAGGAGTTGTTTCCCGTATGTCCAAATCAAGCTTGAACTTCTCGTCAAAATGTCTAAGCATCTGATACTTTGAAACATCATCTTTTGCTGTAACGTGGAAGAGCCCTTTTTCATACCAACTGTTTTTAATGATTTTTGCGCATATCGCTGCATACTGCTTTGTGGTGACACCGTTCCATAAATGTGTGACATATCCATCAACCGCCTTGCCTTTTTGGCTTTTTGCCCATTCTATAAGACTGGCGTTTTTGTGGAGTTCTTCACCGATGATACTGGTGCGGATAACCATGGCATCGGTGATGGGTTCTCCTAAGGATTTGCTCTTTCCATAAGCATCCAGAGCGTCATGTTCATCATCCTCTTTGTATTTGCCCCTTTTGCCGGAGAAAACACAGTCCGAAGTAATGTGAATCAATTTCATGCCATTATCATTACACCACTGAGCAATTTGCCACGGAAACAGCGCATTAATTTTAATGGCAGCAGCGGGGTCTTGCTTCATGAAAGGCTTTATGACACCTATACAGTTAAGAACATAATCATAATTTGTCGGCAAAATTTCAAGTGAATCCACGAGAGCATCAAAAAGCAACGCGTTCTCATCAATGCTAATGCTTTTGTCACGGCAAGTTGTGTTGATTTCAAACTCATCATCGTTTAAAAAATATTTAGTGACAGCGCTTCCAAGCAATCCTGTTCCGCCCAAAACTAATATACGTGTTTTCAAACTAATATCTCCTTAGAGCCACAAATACTGATGTGGTATGATATCACAAATCTTTGACAATATCAATAATTTTCACCTTCATAACTTACTAAGTCAACCTTTTATCATCTCGCAAATAGCTTTCGCAAAATGGCTTTTAAAGTACCGATCACTCCATGGAGTTTTAGTGCAAGGCGAAAACGACGAATAAATGAGCCTCTGCACTTATTCAGGCGATATTTCGCATATTTTATTGAATTTTTGTTATTTGTGTTAACTTCAAGAAACGGAACTTGAAAGCTCCAAAAATTAAGTTCAGAGCCACTGAGTTTTATTATATCCTCTTCGGTTAAAGCTGTCAGCATTTTGACCCAGAGGATATCACTTTCCTTTGTGTTTTTTTCTGAAGTGACGCTGGTTTGACCTTCGTGTTGCCTACCTTTGACCAGGACTTCATCTAAGTAAATCAACTTTTGGTTACGAAACATCCTAAACCATAGATCAAAGTCCTGCGTGCATTTTAAGTGCTCGTCAAATACTCCGTGTTCCTGAAAATGTTTTCTATGGAGCAATAGAGAGCAGCCGTGAATAAGTCCAAATATGATAGGAAATAACCAGTATTCATAATCTGCCGTGGGATGCAAATTTTTTGCGCTAATGATTCCAATGAAATTCCCGTCCTTATCAATATGAGAGAAGTCAGAGTATACAATTCGGTACCTGTCATTTTTTAATGCTTCAATATTTTTTTCAACTTTATCAGGAGTGTACAAATCATCGTGTGAAAGCCACGAAAAATACTCACCGTGCATTTCCTTGATGCCCAGATTGAGTGCTGAGGCGACTCCGCCATTTTCTTTTGAAAAGTATCTTATCTTATCCCCATAAGATTTTGCTATTTCACCGGTATTATCTGTTGAGCCGTCGTTTATAACAAGAACTTCAACATTGCTGTAAGTCTGTGCCAGAGCACTTTCGATAGCCTCGCACATGTACTTTGCTCCGTTATATACAGGTATAATTATGGAGACTAATGGATTTGACATCTATTAATACCCTTCCGAAGAGGAATCTCCTACGAGTTGGTTTTGCACATAATCCAGAGATAGGAGCAAGTCTTTCAATTCTTGTTTTGCCAGTCGCTTTGTGTTGTGAGATGTGTAATCTTCAGCCGTAGAAATTGCATCTTTACCGGAGCTGAAGAAATTTCCATAGTTTAAATCACGGCTGTCAATAGGGATTTTGTAGTAGTCTCCCAAATCGTTTGACATAGCCATTTCTTCACGTGTCAAGAGAGACTCAAAAAGTTTCTCCCCATGCCGTGTGCCTATTTCCTTTACAGGTTGTTTTGAGCCAAATATCTCACATAAAACTTCAGCCAGCTCGAGTATTGTGCTTGCAGGTGCTTTTTGAACGAAGATTTCACCATTTGTACTATTTTCATACGCAAACAAAACAAGCTCAACAGCATCTTCAAGGCTCATCATAAAACGTGTCATGTTGGGGTCAGTGATTGTAATGGGCTGGTTGTCTTTTATCTGATTAATAAATAAAGGAATAACAGATCCGCGAGAACACATGACATTACCATAGCGAGTGACACAAATAGTCGTATTTCCGGAATTTCTGGATCTGGCAAGTGCTGTTTTTTCCATAAGTGCCTTGGACATGCCCATCGCATTTATTGGGTAGACCGCCTTATCGGTAGAGAGGCATATGACGCTCTTGACACCCGCATCAACTGCGGCATTTAGAACATTTTCCGTGCCTAAAATATTGGTGCGCACCGCCTCGCCGGGGAAGAATTCACAGGAAGGAACCTGTTTCAGCGCAGCTGCTTGAAAAACATAGTCGACACCCTCCATCGCGGCACGGATGCTGTCATAACCGCGCACATCCCCGATGTGAAACTTGAGTTTGGGATTTTGGTACACCCTGCGCATATCGTCCTGTTTCTTTTCATCACGACTGAAAATGCGTATTTCTCCAATATCTGTGTCCAAAAAGCGCCTGACAACCGCGTTGCCAAACGAGCCTGTGCCACCTGTAACCATTATGGTTTTGTCTTTGAACATTATTTTGGGTAACCTCCATATTTAAACTTCACGAAATCTCAGTATAATAATCCTTGCTGTACTATTATACTTCCTCATTTAGTGCTGTCAACTACAATATTGAGAAAATTAGTTGCGAAGATGCATGGCAATCCGCTCGAAAGTATTCCTTAGACCGTTAGTGCGCAAGCTGTGCAGCCCCTTGCGAATGAGTCCGGCTTTTGCACCCATTGTATCGGCATCTTGCAAATACTCAGTGATTGCATTAAGCGCATATTTAGCATCTATCTTATCAATAAGCAAGCCCTTTTCATAGTTGCCGACTCTATCAGACGGAGCGCCGATGTTAAAACACGCCACAGGCATACCCATCTTAATAATCTCCTCGGTCGTATATGAAAATGTCTCCGGACATATCGACGGAACAAAAAACATATCAATATCGTTGCTGACAGTTAGGTGCGGTATATCGGATTTCTCATATTTTCCCGTGGTGAGAATGTGCTTGTTTTCAGCAATGATTCCATAGTGGTCACCGAGCAGAATGACTTTGATATTTAATCCTTGCGCCTCGATAATGTCGATGATCTCTTGAATAATAAAGACGCCCTTTGGCTCATTGATTGCGCCTAATACTCCGATATTCAGTGTGTTCGTGGTCTTGAGTAACTTCGATACTTTAGTGATATAATCAACACGATGGGGCTTTACAGAAATTTTAAGATTCGCCCCATACACCTTTTCCAGTATAGCCTCAGAGCTGTTTGAAAAGACAACAACCTCGTCACATTGGTCAAAAAATGCTTTCCAATTTTGCCTGTAAGTGATTATATTGTCATACTCATCAGAGAACGTTAATTTTTCAAAACATTTTTCGCAGATGTCGCTATCAGGCACATCGCAAAACTTTTTTTCGGAGTTGAGCAGAAAAAAGGAAGGGCAAACAGAAAAGTAATCATGTATATGTATGGAAAGTTCGGCGCCGTGCTTGTTTTTTACTCCGCTTATGAAATCTAATGTGGCATATAGATTGGGATAAGACACTAGCTCATTGATTATTATTTCCGAGCAGGGATACTTGTCGAGAACCTGAAGTAAGCAAGAAAGACTGTTTAAACTAATCAAACGATTAACTTCAAGGCTCTGAAATTGCAGCGAATAGTTATCAAGATGACCCTGTAGGGGATGGCGTCCTCGACATCCCGCCGTCCCAAACCGAACAGTCATGAATAAACTGCCGCTGTTTAATTCACTTGAAATGAGATTGTTTATATAGTCTGTGGCACCGCCACCCCACTGATGGTCGAAAACAAGAATATGTTTTTTAAACTCATGCATTCCCAAAAAGTCCATACCACTGACCATACTAACACCCTCACTCATCATGGCAATAGCTCATAATTCTCGCCGACGAAGCGGTTGACCAGTTCGCGTGCAATGTTTTTCGGTGCAAGAGGTGCATTTAGTCCTCCATATTCATCGGGTATAAGCACCGCGCTGAGTACCGTGCGTTGTAAAGCTGCAATGGTTTCGAGGTCATGCCCCAGCTCCAAAACAACAGCTTGAGTGAAGTGTGAGTGGAATCCGTGGTCAGATTGAAGCACAATTACTGCATTTGGGTTATTCTCTAAAATCATATCAACCAGATTAAACATAACATTTATAGAGTTTTCATGAGCTTCAGGATATGTGCGATAGTCATGCACTATCGACCACCAACCGGGGTGGGAAAATTCAAGGGCAATATACGTGAATCTCGGTTCGTCTATGCTAAAGGTGTCTATGAGTGCCCTATATGTGTTTAGTTCGTAGTGCTGATTAAAGCTCAAAACAAGTTCGTCAGGTAAAAGTGCGGAATATGGGGGAAGTAGAGCTGCTACAGGAGCCTCCGGTATAGAAGTGGAGTCAAATACCCAATATAAAGGAGTGGCACCTGTGAGCATTTTGCCAATATCTCCTCTTGTTACTACATTCCAAAAACTAGGGACATAGTATTCATAAGGGATCGCGAGTATATAGTCGTCAAGTGCATTTATGCTGTAAAACAGATGATGAGGCATCCAATCCATTATAGTTGGGTCGCCGACTGCGGAAATTTGATATCCTGCTTCGATAAATGCTCTGAACAGCTCATTATTTGCGGCTGCGCTGTAAATGGAGAGTCCGTTCCGGAGAAGTAAATCATTTATTACGCCACTCATTGCGTAGTCGATGTTTGTTTTTTCTGCCAGTGGATCCATGATGCTGTATAGAAATGAATCAAAGAAATCGGGTGAAAATAAGATGGACATAGCATTTGCAGTGTTTGCGGCGTTCAAAAATGCATTTTCATATATGACAAAACCAAGATCTTGCATCCTCTCTCTATGTGCCTGTTGTGAAATACCGTAAAAACTCTCGAACTTTTCAAGGCTGAACGTGGCGTCCACCCAAATCCAGTAAATATCCGGAGAGGGGAGACTCTCATCAACAACAAAAGATTGCCTGAACAGAGGATGTACTTCCTCGTCTGCATGCTCAGCACGCGCGGTGCGATAAGTTATTTCGGCAGACATTACAGGTATAAAATTGAGTAAAAACATAACACAAATAGTCACTGCGAATAAATCAAACAGCGCAGACACTTTAATAATTCGATGCCTTGCTTTTAGGAGCAAAAAGGCACCGGCAGAAAGAATGGCGAAAACAGCCAGCAGTGTAATAGTCCCTGCCATGGTTGTAACGAAGCGCATTACAACTTGTCTCAGTGGTTCATATTGCCAAAAACCAAGCCATCCGATTGTGAGAAGAATTAAGACCTCATAAAACTGAAATTTCAAAACTAAGCGCAGAAAATAATAAATGCCGACACTAAGTAAAGAAAATATCGCTCCCCAAAAAAGTGCATGAGAAAAAATAAGATTGTTAAACGAGGTGTTTATATTATATGCAATAAATAAAAAAACATTGGGCAAAAGAGCAATTGCAACTACTTGAAGAACTTGCAGCAGTGCAGAGGTCTTAGAAACAGGCTCCGCTTGCTTGCTTTTTTGTTCGCGCCAAATTTTGGAAATTTGTTTAAATAGAAGCAAAAGTGATGCAACAATAATTACACCAAGAACTGCTATTATTGCGAGAGACAGCCAGGATCTCTCTAAATCTACTGTTTCCATGGGGTAATCCTCCGTATTAGTTAAACAAATAATCTCTAATGTATTTTCTATATGCCAGAGCAACTTCCGGCAAATTTCCGCCAAAATACAAATCAGCCACATACTGTTGACACTCACAAATCTCATCATAATGCCTCTGTGCGTCCAGTTCATTAGTCACACTTGATGTGTGGCGTCTGTGATAGTTGAGACTTTCGGCAATGTAGAGTAGTTTACCACCATCTCTTAAAATGTCAATGTAAAACCGCAAATCGCCTGCGACTTTGTACTTTTTTGCATCAGCGATCAACTCAGCGAGATTTACTGAATTTTTAAAAACAACGGCAGAGACATTGGGAATTGTATTTTTCACAGCAAGGTGATTTTTTATTTCATCATGTCCGTCTACAATATAATCTGCCTTGTATTTTTCGCTGTCTATATCATCTGTGTAGGAGAGATAATTTTCCGCAGTTACCATACTGCTCTCGTCCATAGTTTTCGACTGTGTGTAACCGAGGGATATCTGCTTATCTGCGCTCATCACATCCATCAGGGTTTGCAAAAAGGCAGGGTCGGACTTATCATCAGCCTCAGCTATCCAAACGTATGCACCTTTTGCAGCTTTTAGTCCTCGCTCCCACTGGAAAAACACATTTCCGCTGTTTTCGCTATTTGGAATTGCTTTTATCCGAAGCGGATAATTTTTTTCGTACTGTCGGATAATATCTAAACTCTCATCGGTTGAGGCGTCGTCTAATATTATGATTTCGCTGACCGGATAGGTTTGCACCAGTACGCTATCTATGCGTTCACGCAGATGGTTTGCATAATTATAATTTGGAATTATTACACTTACAGATTCATGTTTTTCATCAAGAAGAGCCAAGAGTTTTCCGACATAGCTGTTAAAATGTGAAATACCTGAAACTCGCTTTCCGCCGAGTTCGCCGGCAGAAACCCGCAAGTTCGTGTCGCTCAAAAGCCGTTTAACAAAATCCGACATTTGCCCGACATCTTCCATTGGAGCTAAGAAACCGGTCTCTCCATGAGCTAAAAGCTCTACATATCCGCCGCCGCCATCAAATGCAACCACGGGTTTCAAGTAGGACATTGCTTCCATCACAACGGAAGGAAACGGGTCTTCTCTAGATGTGAGTAAAAACACATCACAGGCGAGATAAAACGGGTACATCTCATCTTGCAAACCTGCAAATACTAATCGTCCCTCGGCGGCAGTCCCTTTGACTAGCTCAAACGTGGATTCTACAGCTCCTCCTGCTGCCGCACCTACCCATAGGAATACGCAATTATCAAACTCACTGCACACGTTTATGGCGCACTTTGCAAACAAATCCACCCCTTTTCGATGGTCTGCAAAACCCACATTTAAAACAATAGAGCAGTTATCAGGCAAGTTAAATCGAGCTATAATCTCTTTTCGGCACTCTTCCGGAGATTTTGAAACCACTTCCATTTTATAGATGCCCTGCGGAAAAATCTCGACCTTTTCATCAGGCAATGGCTCGATATTCGACAAGCTGTTTAGCACATACTTAGATGGCAACACGATGCTTTTTGCATGAGAGCTTATAAGGGAGAGGTTCTCTTCACACTTATACTCGTGTACCGCATTTTCCATCTCATGGATCATAGATATACAAGTCACTCCCAAATCAGACAGCCTTTTTAAAACATCTCCTGTTACCACGGTATTGCACATGGCGATGACCGCTCCGGTTTGCACCACCCAAGCTTTTAAGTTTTCTCTGCTGTTTCCATCTGCATCAAGGTTAATTAGCGAAGTAGCGTACTTAAACATATCACTCAAAAGTGCGCCACCGGACTTGACTATAACATGGACATTATACTTAAAAACCTCGCTGAGTTGCCTGATAATATTCACAGAGAGCATCTGCGCACCGTGCGGGTGAGCATCATGGCTGACATATATTATGCTCCGCTTTGAGCTGCTAATTAAGCCGGAATTATTTCTTGTCATAGTAGTTGCATCGGCAGTGGCCTGAAGATAGGCATAACCAAATTTGCGGTCGGGCTCAAGATGTGCGCCCTCCGCCCACTCATTCCACGAGTTGATAAAAACAAGGCGGTCTCCCGGCTCACGGTTTTGCTTGGTATAGCTCATTACATCAAGAAGCCATTTCTTGTAAAACTCAGGAGTCATTTGATAGACAACTCCGCTCGCACCACGCCTTGCCGTATTATCCCAGCCGGGAAAAACAGTTCTGTACATTCTCTCAGGCGATTCTAGGAGATAGCGCTTATTTATAATATAGTCCTCAGCATCATAAATTTGCATCTCATGCTTGCCTGAAGTCTCCTGTATATCGTCGAGCGGCAGACGCTTGGCGTGAACATTAGAAAAATGCGGCGGAAACTCTACAACATCGTCAAAATCATAAATAAGCGGATTATCGTTTGGATAGGTCTGTGCCGAGATGAGATGAATTTCGCCAATCCCGGTATTTCTGCAATAATCCCGCCAGATACCGATAGTTTTGTTGACATCGGGGTAGACAGAGGCGTTATAAATAATAATAAGGGGTTTGCCGTTTATTTTGACATAACGCTCATCTCTGACATACCTACAAATATCAGTAATACAAGCGAGATCATCTTCATCAGAATGTTCTTGTTTGATTAAGATATGGTCATCAGAACCATCCCAACGCCGGCACCAATTCTCGTTTGCATAGTTAATACAAAACGGAAAATCAAGCCCCTCTTTTGTGCTGAGAAAATTATCAAGAGGCTTATCCAAAAGCCGTTTACCGCCAAACCAGTAGTAGTGAAAGCAAAAAGCAAAAATGCCGTAATTTTTGGCAAGAGCCACCTGCGAGCGCATAACATCAATGCTCAGGAGGTCATAAAACGTGCCATCATATGGCAAATGCGGTTGATAATGCCCCGGAAACTGAGGCACAGCACGCGTGACATTAGTCCACTCAGTGAACCCTTTACCCCACCACTCATCATTTTCAGCAAACGTATAAAACTGCGGCAGATAAAAGGCAATAGGCAAGACATCATCATCTTTAAGTTCTAGGGAATACTTCTTAAACTCCGCAAAATAATCGCTCCTTTTCCCCGCATCAAACACAGTATCGGCATATGCTTTATACTTATCATTATCAATAATATTTCGAAGCCGGGCAACAGTTTCACGCTCAAAGTTCAGCATATCATCATAATGCTGATAACGGTGCAACACATCAGGATCCTGATGCCCCATCATCTTCTGAAGTTTAAGTCCGATACGTCCTAGCAATTTTTTCATGTAGATACCTCAAAACAATAAGCTGTTGCTTCGTAGCGAGGTGTGTAAAATATTTTTTTCGACGGCCGGCGTGTCGTAGCCCCCGTTCCGCCGAAAAAAATATTTCACACACCTCACCACTCCGCAGAGTAGTGCTGTGCGATACGCCATGGTGCAGGATGCCATTCCCAGCCGCGCCAGCCTTTAGTGTGCTTTACGACAACATCAATCGAAAAGTCTTCTCGTGCAGTGGTTAGGTTAGGGTTGTAATAGGGGTCTCCTGCCGTAAGTTCTTTGTGCCATTTCTTTTGGAAACGCAGTTTTTCGCCCTCAAAACGCTCTTCTTTCTCAGGCGTGTCTTCAGATCCGCGTGACTTAGACTCATAGTGATACGCCTCGGCAAAAGGAGTGAAAACAATTAAGTAACCCGCACGGCGTATTCGCATACAGAGGTCAACATCATTAAAAGCAACACGGTATTCAGGGTCAAAACCACCAACCTCGTCAAATATAGCTCTACTCATCATCATACAAGCCGCAGTGACAGCCGTGAGGTTCTGAGCAAAAGAGAGCCTATTCATATATCCGGGCGAACCACGCTCAAAGTGCTTATGAGAATGAGCGGCAACACCACCAAGACCAAGGATAACCCCCGCATGTTGAATAGTCTCGTCAGGATAGTACAGCATTGCCCCAACAGCCCCAACATCTTTGCGCTGGGCAAATCCCAACATCTCCTCAAGCCACTGCGGTGAAATAATCTCAATATCATTGTTTAAAAACAAAAGATAATCACCATGAGAATGTGTAACGCCAAAATTATTTATAGCAGAGAAGTTAAAAACACCATCCCACTTAATAACTCGCACCTTTTCATTTGTTCCAATCGACTCGTAATATGAGAAAGTCTCATCAAGTTCGCTATTATTTTCGATAATGATAATCTCAAAATTTCTATAAGTGCTGAGTGATAAGATTGAAGAGACACACTTCTCTAAATCGTTAATATAATCCTTATTAGGAATCAAAATTGAAATGAGGGGTTCACCCGAAATGTCGTACTTAATGCGGTAGAGATTGGGAATTTCGGTTTTCATAATTTCATCGCGCAAACCGATTTGGTCAATGTGGTTTGTTAGAATGCGAGGAATAACACCGGCAGAGTTACTTGAACTTGGTTCTTGCGGCATAATAGCACGCCTGTAATACAACACTTTCGGAATGTGTGAAAATGAGCTAACCACTTCGGTCAAGCGCAAGATCATATCATAATCATGAACCCCATCAAACTCACTACGAAAATATCCAACTTCGTCCAAAAGCGAAGCCTTAAAAACACACAGCCCACCAATATAATTACAAGCACGCAAGTTATCAGGCGAAAAGTCAGGCTTGTAGAGCGGGTCAAAGGCATCAAAGGGAGTAGTATGAAAAGAACACTCATCAGTGTAAATAAACTCAGGACTATCTGATTCAATACGCCGAGCAATCTCGTACAGTGCAGAAGGGTGCAATAAATCATTTTGAGGGAGCAAAGCGTAATAATCGCCACTTGCCATTTCAGTAGCTACATTGAGAGCCTGGGAAACGCCACTTTTCCCTGAAAATGCTTTATATACTATACGCTTATTGCTCTTTGCATACTTCTCCAAAATGCTCTTTTCAGAACCGTCGCGGTCAGTGACGGCGTCAACAAGACAAAGTTCCCAATTTTCATAAGATTGACAAAGCAACGAACGAATGGTTTCTTCAAGAAAAACAAATGAAGTCCCGCCACAGAGCGGCAAAAGAACGCTAATCTTAAAACTACGGCCAAACTGATATCTGTGCTCAGCCCTTATCTGCCGACGAGGAACAAGAGGTCTCATAACAAATTTCTTAGAAAGATACCCCTTATCAAGCAAAAAGTAGATACCCCATTCACGAGCGCATTTATACCCAAACAGACGCCACGTATTGAGCCCCTTCATGAAAAAAAACAAAGGCCAAATTTTCCTCAAAAGCGTTTTCAAAAAATCTCTCCTGTATTATTTAGACCGAAATAACCCAACAATCCCCTTGGGAATGCGATAGAAAAACCTTGCAACGACATAAAGACCGGGATAACGCCGGAGCCTTTTTACAATAGCCCCGGTGAAACGCTTCCAAAGTGTAAGACTCATAAAAGTCTGCAAATGCGAGTAGAGATAACTGAGTGAAGTAATCTCGGAGCTAGTAAAATCATCAGTCATCACCCAACCGGAATAAAAACCCTCGCTCTGTGCAGCAAACGAATAAATCCGCTCAAAAGCATGGCCAAGCGACCCATCCACAGGCAGAGGCTCATCGGGGAAATCACAGTACGACCACTCATGATCGATTAGTTTCCTAAAAGCCCGAGTCCTAAGCCAGAACATACCCCCGGTGGGGAAAATAGGATCCGCCCAATCGGTGATAGGTACATCAATGCCCAGAGACTTAGCAAGTTCAAGAGTAATCTGATAATTCAGCCCCCACATATTGGTGATGTTGTACCGATACAGCCCATGCATGACAGGCGGAGGAAAGAGCATGCCCAGCCGTGGATTCTTTTCAAAAAGTGAAATTAAGTTAGAGACATACTCACGACTGGCAAGAATATTTTCAAAGCATCTCTGAGCAAAACCTCTGCCGATAGTGAGTGGCTTATCTTGGGTGGACTTTTTGTTGTGAACGAAACAGATATAATCATAATTATCCATGTAAGGCTTCAAAACAACCCACAAAGCCGCAACATCGCGCCCCTTATGCGAATCAGGCAGAGCGATAACAGTAAGCTCGCGACAAGTCAAACCCTTAAATGCCACCAAAATTCGCTCTCGCATACTCTCAGAAAGCGTAGTAATGAAAATATCAATATCAGGAGTTGCCGCAGAAAGATATTGACCGCAGAAGTCAATCTGGTCATCGTATGTGACATGAGCAAAAAAAGCTACCTTTGAAGAAACAGAAGAGTTGACCTCCGAGCTTACAGGAAGCAAATAATCCTTAGGTAAAACGTAATTGAGATGCAAAGTATCCTTTATAGAGCGCATACTGACAGTCCGAAGCAAATTATCCCAAATCAAATTTTCATCGTAGCCCGTATGTCGACAGATATAATCAAAAGCTTTCTTAGTACCATCACCAAGAGTAGCGCTGTGCAGAACACCAAAATCCTCAGAAAAACACTTACGCTTGATAATAGGGCAACGATGGTCACGAATAAGCTCAAGCGGCATCATCAAAACAAGCGAAGTATCAGCAAAATCACGTAAATCAGTGTCGGTGCTGACATACACATCCCAAGAAAAACCAAGGTCGGCATAATACTTCGTGAGCCGTGTCTCGTGCAAAGAAACAGTTTCATCCCAAGAACGGAAAACCTTCAGATTATCCCAAAAATCCCGAAAACCGGGGTGAGAAACCAAATTCTGAGAATGAACATAAAAATAGGACTGGATATGCTCATAGTAGATTTTATTTTTAGTAATACCACTCTCGTCGGCAGTCTCAGCATGTTTGGTGATACCCCAAAAATCAACGTTTCGACTATCCATAGAATCAAACATCTCGGTAAAAGGATAAATCGGACCATAGACAGAATCATTAGCCAAAATGAGCTCATCATATTTGGTGAGCTGCTCCCAACCAATATATTCCATGCCCGCTTGAAAAGCCCAAGCATCAAATCCCTTATTCTCACGCACAATAATATCCGAGGTAAGTTCAGAAAGCTTGATGCGTCCCTCATCACTCAAAACACCGTTACAAACAACAACAATCCGCTCAGATACCAAAAGTAATCCACGGAGCAAATTCAGTACATACCCATCAACAATGCCATTTTTATCATAAAAGACAAAAATTGTAATTCTTTTTTTCATAAACCAATAAACCTCGATACATATTCTATACAATAATGTGTGTTTTGTCAAAACGAAAAAAGTTCTTGACAATGTTCAAAAAATGGTTTATAGTCATATAAATTGAACAAACGAAAGGAAAGCATAAAATAAATGAAAGCTGAAAACTTCCTATTAATCGCCAGATACCTGTTAGAAAAGCCGGATGCAACCCAAAGAGAATTGGCAGGAATAACAGCGCTCAGCCTTGGTCTGGTAAACAGCACAATAAAAGAAGCGATAGCATCAGGGCATTTAGACCAAAGAGGCAGCCGTGAACTGGTGCTGACAGAAAAAGGACAAAATAAGCTGGACGAATACAAAGTTAAAAACGCAATAATCCTAGCGGCAGGCTTTGGTTCACGCTGTGTACCACTGACATACGAAACCCCAAAAGGCCTATTGGAAGTCTTTGGACAGCCCATGATAGAACGCCAAATAGAGCAGTTAAACGAAAAAGGCATAACAGAAATAATAATAGTAGTGGGCTACAAAAAAGAGAGTTTTGACTATCTGATAGACAAATACGGAGTAAAGTTGGTCTACAACCCTGAGTACGCCACAAAAAACAACCTGAGCAGTCTATATTGCGCAAGGAAATGGCTGGGCAGCTCATACGTGCTGATGAGCGACTTCTGGATTGAAAAAAACATATTTAACACCTACGAACCAAGGAGTTGGTACTCAGCAACATACAGCGAAGAAAAAACATCTGAATGGTGCATAACAACATCCCCATCTGACAAAATAGAAAAAATAGAAGTCGGCGGGCAAGACTCATGGATACTGATAGGCCCGGCATATTTCAGCGGAAGCTTCGGAGAAACGTATAAAGAGTATCTGATGGATTATTACAACACCCCCGGTACAGAGGACTACTACTGGGAGCATATATTAAAAGAAAAACTAAGCAGCCTGCCAATGTACTCAAACAGACAGGCGGGAAACGTACATGAGTTTGAAAATTTAGAAGAATTGAGACAATTTGACCCATCATACATACAAGCATCAAACAGCAGCATAATGCAAGAAATAGCAAAAATCTTAAACTGTTCAGAGAGCGAAATACAGAGCATAAAACCCCTAAAAGTAGGCATGACAAATCACAGCTTCACATTCACTCACGACGGCACAAAATACATCATGCGTGTACCCGGCGAAGGAACAGACATGATGATAAACAGAGATCAAGAATACGCCATATATCAAATAATAATGCCTCTGGGGGTGAGTGACGACATAGTACACATAGACCCAAAAACAGGCTACAAAATAACAAAGCTGATAGAAAATGTGAGAGTGTGCGACCCGCTAAACCAATCAGAAGTTGCCATGTGTATGCAAAAACTAAAAGAATTTCACGCACTGAAACTAAAATGCGACCACGTATTTGACATATTCGAGCGTATAGAATATTACGAATCCCTATGGCACACACCGAAGTCTTACTTCAAAGACCATCAGCAGACAACAGCAAACGTAATGAGCCTAAAACCTTTCGTAGATAAAGCACCCAAAGAATGGATACTGACCCACATAGACGCTGTACCAGACAACTTTTTGTTTGAAGAGACAAGAGATGGCACAAAAATCCGCCTGATAGACTGGGAATATGCGGGAATGCAAGATCCACACTTAGATATAGCAATGTTTATTGTGTATGCCATGTACGATAGGGAGCAAGCCGAAAATCTCATTGATACCTATTTTAAGACGGAGGAACCGTCCCCCTGCCCCCACGAGATCAGAAAAAAAATATATGCCTACATAGCAATGTGCGGACTTCTCTGGAGCAATTGGTGTGAATATAAAAGCCACATGGGCGTAGAATTCGGAGAATATTCCCTACGACAATACAGATTCGCAAAGGACTATTACAAAATATTTAGAGAAGAGGAAAGAAAATGAGCAAAGAGACGAAAAAAGTAAAAGGAAACATAGATTGGATAGCAATGATAGTGCCATTGGCAGGAGTGCTGACTCTGCTGGTGTTGTTTCTGACAATGCCCGACCAATCACTGCTGGTACTGGAATCCATCAGAGGGTTTCTGGGCAACGACATTGGTTTGTATTACATCTTGCTGGGACTGTTCACCCTAGGTGCAACAATGTACATGGCGTTTTCAAGATTCGGCAAAATCAAGCTGGGAAATCTTGATAAACCGCAATACAGCTCATTTGCATGGGGCTCAATGATTTTCACAGGCACAATGGCGGCAGATATAATCTTCTTCTCACTGAGTGAATGGGCGATGTATGCCGCAGAACCACATGTTCAAGAGATGGGCAGTATGCAAGTATGGGCGCCGACATTCCCACTATTCCACTGGGGTCCGATAGCGTGGAGTATCTACATAGTGCTCGCCGTGGCATTCGGATTTATGCTACACATCAGAGGGGAGACAAAGCAAAAGTTCTCACAAGCATGCCGCCCGCTACTTGGCAATAAAGTAGACGGTCCACTCGGAAAACTAATCGACGTAATAGCAATATTCGCGCTAATAGCAGGTACAGCAACAACATTCTCTCTGGCAACACCGCTCATATCAGCGGCGGCGGCGGATATTTTCAACATAAGCGTCACAACGACCATGACAATCCTAATACTCGTGATGGTAGCGGCAATATACACCATAACAGTGCTGTTTGGGATAAAAGGAATCAAAAGACTTGCCAGCATATGCGTCTACTTCTTCTTTGCTCTACTATTCTACTTCCTGTTCTTGGGCGGCGAAACAATGTACATACTGGAAACGGGAGTCAGCTCAATAGGTAACTTGGCGCAGAACTTTATCGGTATGGCAACTTGGACAGATCCACTGCGTGAAAATTCATTTGCACAAGACTGGACAGTATTCTACTGGGCATACTGGATGGCATGGTGCGTAGCGACCCCGTTCTTCATAGGCATGATAAGCAAAGGCAGAACAATCAGAAATACAGTAGTGGGAGCCTATGGCTGGGGGCTTGCAGGGACATTTACGTCATTCATAATCCTAGGAAACTACGGTCTGGCACAACAAATGCGCCACGGCTTAGACTCAGCAGGAGCAATAGCAGGCGGCGCAGACATCTCACAGACAATAATAGAAATTTTCCACACACTGCCTCTACCCACAATTGCCCTTATACTACTGGCAATAAATATGATAATGTTCTACTCAACAACGTTTGACGTGCTGACAATAATAGTAGCAGGTTACTCACACAAAGAACTAAAAACAGACGAAGAACCCGACAAAAGAATCAGGGCATTCTGGGCAATACTATTAATACTACTGCCAATAGGCCTACTATTCGCAGAAGGCACACTGGCAAACCTACAGAGCGTAGCAATAATAGCCGCGTTCCCCATAGGGATAGTAATTATAATGATTGTAGCAAGCTTCTTTAAAGATGCTAAGAAGTACTTGGACAAGGGTAAATAGAAATTTTTGCTCCATAGCTCCGGTTTTAATTTTCTTTAAGTATTACCATATTGCGACCGGCATTTTTGGCTTCATAAACAGCCGCGTCAGCTGCATCGATGATGCTCTGCATGGTTTTTGAAACCTCTGATTTGCTTGCCACGCCTATAGAAGCTGTGACAGGTATTGAAAGACCATCCATAATAAAAGGCAACTTGCGAATATTGTCTTGTATACGATTTGCGGTTGCCAATGCATCCTCTTTACTTGTTTTTGGCAGAGCCACGATAAATTCTTCGCCACCGTATCGGGCGGCTATCTCACCGTCACGCAAAACGTGCCTGATGCGCATTGCAAATATTTTCAGCACATCGTCTCCTACACTGTGTCCGTATGTGTCATTTATCTTTTTGAAATAGTCTATATCCATCATGACAATAGAGAAATCATGATTACTCTTTATACTTTCTTGCAGGGCCAATTCAGAATTATCCATAAAGTAACGGCGATTGAACATGTCTGTAAGTGGGTCGGTGTAAGCTCGTTTTTTCATTTGCTCTGCTTCACTCATTGTGGCTACAAACACCGCCATAGCCATTAAAAACACAAAAATAAGCATCGGAACACCTGTCGGGTCAAACGTAAACGCAGGAAAAATGTCAGGCAGCGCAAGCTGCAAGGTATATACGGCAACGAATATAACAGCAATTATAACACCTGCCATAAACAGCCTTTGCCCTAAGCTGATTTTTCGTACTTTAATTGTAAAGCAGATAATTATAAACGCAAACACCGCACCATAAGCCGGATACATAAAGCTGTTGATTTGGGCTACTGTTTGTGTGCCTGCAAACATATAAAGCAAGGCAAGCGTGGCACAAAAAACATAAATTGCCCGTAAAAATATCTTGTTTAAAACGTTAGGAAAAAGCTCGTTGACGGTGGCGAGTGCGGTAATAAACGCAAGCGGAATTGTCACATATTCCATGCGAAATAAAATTGAACCTCCAAGCCGGTTTGCAAAGGGGGCAAGAGTTCGGCTACCTGCTGCACCCAAGCGCATATACCAAATCATGCAGAATAAAGAGGAAAACAACATGCCCCTGCTTTTGATAAGCAGAAAATGCAAAAGCAACGACAAAACAGACATTATCAAAAACGCCCCCATAATCATTGCATTTTGTGAATCTGCCACACGCGCCTCGTTAATAAGAGAGTCACCCACACCCATAGACCATGTATGGTGATGGCTACCTCGTGTTCCCACAAAGTTAGAGACCTGTTGCACAATCTCAATGACTCCGTTTTCGGCTTGTGCCGTTATGGTGATACGTCCATAGCCTTGTACATTTGTTTCTGCCGAATCACCGGGTAAACCTACAGAGGTCACTAACTGACCATTCACATACACTCGGTGGGCATATCTTGCAGCAGTTCGTGTGAAGGTATACCAACCATCATCAGATGTCAAAAAAGTCTGTCGGCTTGTGGCATGAGAAAAATACCGTGCATCACCAACAATTGCATCATTCGCCCATGCTTCAAACTCATTGGGTGAAAATAGGACATTAGGGATAAATTCCGCATAGCCACTGAGCGTGGCATTGTATTGCTCAAAGTCAAAGTCTCTCATATCCCAAAGCGCATCATCGCTATATGAAATTTTGCGCGGCATTGCAGATGTATTACTTAGCAGAAAAAATCCAGCCGAAATAATGAGCAGGATTACGATAGTCGATAATAGCCTTGTAGTAAAAATTTTTCTTATCAAACATGAACCTCCGGTTATCGCCGCTCATTTTTACAGCTTAGTGCCGGTATCACAAGAAAATCGACACGTACTGTTTTGCGCCATGACCACTTATTGGCATGATAACATGTTTTCCCTTTGTTTACAAGGGAAAAAGGGAGTGCCGGGACAAATTACGGCAAACCTAATCATTAGGTAAAAACGTCCAATTAGAGTAATCTCCGGCATATCCGGTAATCTCATAAATTCCGGTAAGATTCATATACCCCAAGCCGCCAAGTGCCGCCCAAGCTTCTGCCCAAGTTGGTAAGAGCATATACATAGTTCGAGGCGGGGCGACAGCTCCGTCGAGAATGTCAAAATATGAAAGCCCAAAAGACTCGTGTGAAATCCCTGCGGCTTGCAAAACAGTGCCGGGGAAGAAAGCGTGAGACATCTCGGTGACAGAATCAATAACAAGCGGGCCGGTGCTGTATGCGGGCTTGATAAAAAGACTGGTGGTGACAGGAGTAACACGCCCAAAGCCGTGGTCGCTGATAATAATAATCGTACTGGAATCAAAAACATCAAGCTCTCTCATGGCTGAGAAGTAACGCTCAAGAATCTCAAAATTTTGCACAATACCATCAATGCTTACATCATAACCACCATGCGCACCGTTGATATGGAAAAAGTTAAACACACCCTGCTCCAAATCAGCCGTAAACTCATTATTTTGCAGAAACTCAAGAAGTCGCATATCGTGGTAAGGACCGACCATGAACGGCTGAGCTTCGGGAACACTGCGCGAAAATGAAAAGAAATGACTGCCAAAATCAAAATCAATAGGCTCAAGGAACATATTTTTGAGCAAATAGGGCATAACTCTACCGAAAGACACACGGGTTATAATACTGGAAAAACTCTGAAAATTTAAATATGCCTCAAGGCCTCCATAGACCTCCACGATATTATCCGTCCTGTTTTCGATATGGCTGAGATTGCCGATAGTGCTGGTCTGGTCAAGATACAGGTTGGTAGTGAACCCGTGCTCTCGCAAAATATCAATGATATTGTGGTTTGCCCAAGCCTCATCCCAATATTCCTCAAAAGTCTGCCCATCGCTATACTTTACCTGCGTAAGCATCGTGACCATCGATGGCAAAGTATCAAAAAATTCGGAAACACTATTTTCAAAATGTGTAAACCCATCGAGAACATCAGCAAGATAGGGATGCTCCTCAAAAGCATCTCTCATATGCCGTACATCCACCCTGTCAGGAACAAAAACAACAATATTTTTATTCTCACTGAGATGCAGAGCATTTTCAAACGAAGTAAAAATATTCGGCTGCTCATCAAGTCCCTCCGGAAGATCCGCCTGCAAAGCAGTTGCCGAAAGCCCAACAACCTGCATACCGACCATGATGACAGCAGAAAAAACAATAACCTTATCAAATTTAAACTGAGCCTTGCGCAACCTGGAAATCAATAGAAGCCCGGCAGGCAAAATGGCAACAAAAACCCAAATAAGCAAATTAAAAATATTCGCAAAAGTAAGCTCGCTATACCGAACAGACGAACCAACATCAACTACCATTCTCCCATTGAGAAAAAGAGTCTGCACATAAGAGCTAAGTAGCACACCAAGCACTAAAAGTAGGAAAAGCTCCGAAGCAGACTCTTTCAAAAACTTACCCAGCAAAAAGTACAAAACAGCCACCAAAACAATTGCCGCAATTAAAAAAAGATAGAGGGTAGCAAACATATTAAAAGTAAATCTAATCAAAAGCACAAACAAAATGCCAAGAGCAAAAAAGGAAAGTCCAAGCTTTAGATTTCTATGGCATAAAACCAAAAGAGTAACAGCCATTAAAACAAACCCAATAGAGAAAAATAAAAAAAGATTAGGCACAAGCAATCTCCAACTAACAATAAACGAAGACGGATTGTGCAAAAAAATGTCAAACGGAGAATAAAACAAAAGCATAAAAGGCGCAGAAAAAGAAAGCGTCAAAACAGCAAAAAGTTTCCACCCATCTATACCACCATCAAAGAAAAACCGTCGCACACGTTCAAAAGCATTCATAATTATATATTCTCCTATCGCACACATTGCACAGATTGCTCAAAGGTAGCAGGTGAAATGCTGTTTGCTCCGGTTTTTGCGAGAACAGCGGTGTAGATCCCGATGGCTCGCAAAAACCGGAGCAAACAGCATTTCACCTGCGGGTCTAAGGCACGGCATGACTTGGCACAAATGTCCAGTTGTTTTCATCTGCGGCATAACCCCTGATTTCGTAGAAACCAAACACCCGAAGAATGCCATCTTCACCATAGTCGGCATAGGGTAACCACCAAGGCGTGAGGTTATATAATCTTCTTGTCTCAGGAGCATAACCTGCTAAAATATCAAAATACGACAAACCGACCTGCTCATGCGGAAGTCCCGCAAATTGCAAGAGACTAGCCGCAAAATATCTGTTGGACATCTCTGATAAAGTGTCTGTAACAAGCGGTCCCGTCGAATAAGCCGGCTTAATAAAAAGGCTGGTGGTGACAGGAGTTATCCAACCAATGCCATTTTCTAAATCAAAATCAATGGAAATGTCCCAGTGCCGCCCGTGGTCGCCAAGAATAAGAATTGTACTGCTGTCATAAACTCCGAGAGCCCTCATATTATCTAAAAAATGCTCAATAATCTCAAAATTTTGGAGTACGCTCGGAATGTTTCCATATGCGCCCCCGCCCGCATGGGCACCGTTGAGATGTAATAGTGTGAACACAGGATTTTGAGCATTTAAGGTAAACTCATTTTGCTGAATGTATTCAAGCAGGCGCTCATCATGGAACATTGCAGCCATAAGCGGTTGGGCGTCGGGCATATCATGTGAAAACGCAAACAGGTGGTTGCCAAACTCCAGAGAAATTGGAGAGAGAAAAATATTTTTCAGAAGATATGGCGAAACCCTACCAAACGACATACGTGCGGCAATAGTGATGAGGTTTCTGGTGTGTATGCTGATCTCGACACCTTCATAGGATTCACGAATATTGTCTGTCCTATTTTCGATGTCACTTAAATCATTGACAGTACTCCAATGGTCGAGATAGAGATGTGTTGTGAAACCATGTTCCCTCAGTGTGTCGATGACATTATGCTGCGCCCAAGCCTCTGCGCGAAAATCGCCGATAGTTTGCCCCGCCGAATAGTAATGCTGAGTGAGCATTGAAATCATTGAAGGTAGAGTGTCAAAAAACTCAGACGTATTATTTTCAAAGTGTGTAAACCCGTAGAGCATTTCTGCTATACGTGGGTTTTCGGCGAATGCCGTGTTCATAAATCGGACATCAAGCCTGTCGAGGATAAACACGATAATGTTCTTGTCTTCATTAAAGTGCATCGAATAATCAAAACTCACATATCGCTCAGGCACATTCTCAATGCCTATGGGGAGATCGGTAGTGGCAGCAGTAGCCCCGAGCCCCACCATCTGCATACCTGAGATAATCACGGAAGAAAAAATCAGAGCCTTATAAAATTTAAACTCTTTTTTCGTAACTCTAAAACATACCCAAGCGGCTATCGGAAGTAAAGCAACAGCCACCCATAGAATAAGATTTAATATGTTTGCGGAAGACAGAGCGTCGTATATCGGAGCCGCTCCTGCCTCGGCTACCATGTTGCCGTTTAAGAAAAGCGTCTGAACATATGAACTGAGTATCAACCCGAAAATACCGAGTAAAATAATATCTGAAGCTCTATCTCCCAGAAAAATCCTCAGTAATACATAAAAAACTGCTACGGCGGCAATCGCGGCGATAATAAACAGGTATATGTAAGTAAACATGCCGAGAAGAAATCTGGCAATTAGTGTGAGTAAAATGCCCAAAACAAAAAAGGAAATGCCAACCGCACGTTTTTTATGGCAAAGCAGAAAAAGTGTGAAACCCACGAGAACAAAACCCACAAGAAATAAGACAGAGAGCTGTGGCAGCAATAGCCTCCAACCCACAACAAAAGGCGTAGGGTTATTTAAATAAATGTCAAACGGGGTATAAAACAGGAGCATAAACGACCCGGAAAAAGCCAGAGCAAAAACAGCCGCAAGCTTTTGGGTGCTCAGTCCGGTATCGGCTACATAGCTGAAAAATTGCCTAAACTTGATCATTGACCCGTCTCTCCTCGACTCTACCGATGATGTACTTGCCACCAACCTCAGCGGTGTTACCTATATTATACAGATGCTCGCGCATCATATCCTCTATAACAGTCTTATATTCATCGCCGCTATCAAGCAGGTGGGTGACGACAGCTTCAATCTCCTCGAATTTATCAACGTCAAGCGACTTCCCAATGCGGTCGCGAAGCCAGATATCCATAGGCTGAACATCAATTTTTTGCCACTCCGGATTCATGACCTTCATGGGAGTATTGATGAAAAGTGTCGGCCGCTTGGTAGTTAAGCTGTATTCAAGACCAATGCTCGACCAGTCTGTAACTACGAGGTCAGAATTATACACAGTGGAGTTTGAAGAAAAATCAGTCTGAATTTCAAGCTGCCCACCACTGATATTGCCGCTATACTTTTCAAAAATAACTTTCATTTTTGCAGGAAAACGCTTGATAAACTCAGGGTGCGGGCGAATGATGATATACGCATCGAGCTTAAAAAGACCTTCGAGGAGCGGAGCAAGGCAATATTCTAAAAGATTGTCCCTTTGCCAAGAGGGGGCGATAAGAATTTGCGGCTTATCCCTCTTAGGACGCTCCTGCTTAGAATAATTCTCGATAAGCATATCCAAAAGCCCAAAACCAACATCCACAAGATTTTTATCGTTTAGTTCATAGACACGCTCCGTAGCGCGGATTTCCTCGTTATAATCCTTGCTGTTGCAGAAAATAGTGTCATAGTGATTGAGCGCACCTTGGCGCAACGTGAGATTACCACTCCCCAGCCCATGGTCGATATAGATATACTCAATATTTTTGTTTACGATAGAACGCTTAAAATGATAGACATGGAAGTCAGCCATAGTCATAGCCAGCACCTTACAGTCCATTTCCATAAAAGTAGTGATAAGCCCCTGAAACCCACTGTCACTGCAAAAATACGCCTCAAATTGTGGTTTATCGAACTTGAAAACTTGGTCATTGATATCCGCAGTGAGGTAATGGACAGTTATATCAGAATTTTCGATGATATAGTTGATAAAGTGCTCAAAATACTTATAAAAACCACTCTGCTCAGAAAAAAACACAAGCTCCTTTTTTACCGAGTAAAATCGCTCCATATCCACCTTTTCGCGAGCCTTCTCAAGCTCCCTGCGCTCGCGGATTGCCGCCTTTTCCTCTTTGGTAGGCTTGAGCTTTACAGAACGATTTTCATAATCGATATGCTTCTTAGGGTTATAAATCAGATTGCAAATTGCAAGAGACAAAACAGCAAGAAGATTGCTATATGTCCAGAAAAGCCCAACACCCGTCGGGACAACAAAAACAAACCACCCGGTAAAAACAGTGAGAAAGATCATCACGCCCCACTTAGCAAAGAAACCCTGCTCACGGGAAATGACATTAAAAACATTCTGCATCACACATAGAAAAATAGTAGAAACTATAGCAAGAGCAGGAACAAACAAGTTCTCAGGCAAACTGAGCAAATCCATTCCGAAAAAGTAAGGATAAACCGTTTCGCCCAAGTGGCGCACCGGATTATTGACAACGCTTATAACCCCGATAATCAGCGGTATTTGAACAAGCAAAGGTAAAATAGCCTTGATAGCACTGTACTTTTCTTTTTTATATAGAGCCTTTTGTTCTTTGAGCAGTGCATTAGGCTCACCCGCATAACGTGCCTGCAAATCATCAAGTGCAGGCTTGATTTTTACCATGATAATCGAATTTTTCTGAGAGATAAGCGAAATCGGAAACAAAATAAGACGGGCTAAGACCGTAAAAAGTACAATAGCCCATCCAAAATTACCCGTAGCCGTATAGCACAGGTTCATTATAAAACCAAATAAATTGCCAAAAGTTAAATCAATTATATTCACGAGCCGGAAACTTCTCCATTTTGCTTAGCCGCTTGTTTCTCAATTTTACGCTGTGTACGCTTAATGCTGATATTCTTAAAAAACATTATAATCTTTTGACGAAACACACCAAAAGCTACACCCAGTGTAATGAAAATACCGGCGAAAACTTGTATAAGCATAGCAGTAGTAGCAGGGTCAACATAAGCAGAAGCGGTGACTGTAAAAAGCCGGGAGAAGAAAAACATAAAATAAGCAGTAGCAAAAACAGATCCAAGCACTTTACCTATTTTCTTTTTGTTGTTAGTCATGAAAAAATTCCTTTCAATGTGTAACACATATAAAGTACGCTACACCAGTAGTGTTTGCTTGAAGGTGAGCAGATGATGGGCAGTTTGTGGAGTCTTTTTTCGAGAACAGCGGTGTAGATCCCGATGGCTCGAAAAAAGCGGAACAAATTGTCCATTATCTGCGGGATGTTCGGGTGCAACCAGCCCCCCCAGTATAACCCCACAAGCCACAAAAATCAAGATATTTTTACAACACGCGTCATAGCACGTATGAGGTCGTGACCATCCCAAGTGAGCGAAAAGTCCATTGTAGAGCCAATTGGCACAACCCTATCTATCCCGCGAGGACGACTTTCCATAACAAATCGCTCAATATCAGACCGAGCGACACCAAAGTAAGCTAAAGTCTGTAAGCGCTCACCACAAACAGGCAAGATATCGTGTAGACTATCAATATCGCATTCAAGGAAAAACCCGCTATGTGACCGAAAATCCATGGTATCATCAGTGAGCTTTGAAATGCAAGCACGAGTGACAAATGAGTTGATTGAGTTGCCGCAGTCAGCTAAACGTGCAGATAAACCCGCAGAAGCTCTATAAAAAGCACCAAGTTTCCCGACAGACTGAACAGGAGCAAGAGAGTATTTCTCCTCAGCGAGAGCCTGCACACTCTCCCAAAAAACAGCCTTCGCCCGCTCTGTCTCACTGCCGAGCCAAAACAAAATCTTAGGAGCAGTACAAGCGTTTTGGTCGTTAAAATAAGTATCGTTGTAAAAATCTTGAGCGATTTTAGCCTTATCGGCAGATACTAAATACCCATCAGCATTGATAACAGCGGCTGAATACCTGTCGGCAAAAGTGAGCTCAATAGCCCTAGGCTTGAGAGAAGACTCTCGCAGTTCCCGGATAGTGCCGTCGCCGCCCCAAATGACCCGCACATCGCAGATTGAAGAAAACCTATCATGCAGAGACCTATCCGGTGGATACTTCACAAAGCAGACATACGGAGCCAAGTTATTGTGCTTATCCGCGAGAAGCTCCGCCACCGCATCAGTAATAATCGAAACCTGCTCAAAATCTTTACCCGGCAGACGGACTATATTTGCATTGCCCGAAAGAAGCCCTGCGGCAAAACTAAAAGCAAAATTCACAGGCACATTAGAAGGAGTCGAATGAAACACAACACCTCTACCGAGTCGAGAATCTAAATCATCATACTTAGCCTTCTCAGCGAGAAGAGCCGCCTTCCTGCACCAAAAACCAAACGTGGCGACATCAGAATATTCTCGAACTTTAGTCAAGCTCCTTGACAAATCGGAGAAAAACTCCAAAACACCCTCATCAAATGGAGGCAAAGCAGGAACACTGCCTATATTATCTAAGTTACCGAGTACCATCATAAGTATCACTGCACCCCCTTATCTCTGCTTGTTTCAGCCGCCCGCTAATCTCGAAATATTTACCGAGCCTGCCGCAAGGGCAGTCGTCCTCACCTAAAATAACACCCTCATCCTCCGTGAGTAAAGAGTGACCGGGATAAGATTCGGGTAGAGAAGAGACAACCTGAATTATGCCGGACTCACCAATATCGCATGGCGAAAAATCAATAAACCTGCGTGTAATTACATCAGAAAAAATAGAAGCATGAAGATGCCCAAACTCGCACTCCACATAAATACACCCTGTCTGCTCGACCATTCCATAGAAGTTGTGAATCCGTGAAAGCCCGCTTAACTCACAAAGTCGCTCCTTAAATTCACCCTTTGAAACCGACTGGCTAATGAGCTTTTTCCAACCGCCGCCGTGAATCAAAATACCACGACTCAAATCGAGATTTATATTATGGCGTTTCAGCTCCAAATAAAAATGTTGCCACACCATAAAAGTAAAACCAAAGAGGAAGATATTTTTGCCACTATGTTTTTCAAGAAAAGCCTCCAGAGCAGGTATATCAAGCTCCATGTTTTCATCGAGAGCATAAATTCTATCAGTTCCAAAAATAGAAAAGCCCAAAATACCCGCACCTCTCGCCGAGAACAAATTCCTGTCCTTTAGAGTGGACGCACTGTCAATAATAATCATAGGCATACGCGAAGCTCCGGTAAAATCCGAGACAATCTTTGCAAGAGTTTTCTGTTGATTTGTGGCAGTATCCTTGTCGAGATATATCTTTGAAACAGCTTGACCGGTTGTGCCGGAAGAAGTCATAGTTTTGACGACATCCGCCCTGTCAATACTGAGTAGCTCAAGTTCTTTAAAGAGACTAACGGGCAAAAAAGGTATGTCATAGTAACTTCTGCAATCCGAAGGGTTAAAGCCAATGCCACGCATCATTAAGGCATAGTCAGGACACTCCTGAATATGCCGCTCTGTCAGGCTTAAAAGCCGCTCTGTCAGGAGCTCTTCTTTATCCGGCTTGTCGAGACTATATGGAGTAATCGAGTAGAAATGCTCAAGAGTTTTCATAGTGTTCTTCCAACTTTGAATACAGCGTTTTCCCCGCTGTGTTTTTTGGTATCTCATCCACAATTTTTATAGTAAAAGCAAGCGGATGAAGTGATGTGAGACGAGTGATGTGCTGCAAAATGCTCTCTTCAAAAGCTTGGTCTGTGATAAAAATATACATCTTATCATCAACCCCTGCGCAGGCACACTCAAGATTAGGAAAAGACGATTTTATAAGAAGTTCAGTCTCATCTAGGCTAACCCTGTTTCCGAAAATCTTCAAAAACCGAGCTTTCCTGCCAACAATTGTGTAGAAACCATCTTCATCACAAGTGGCATAGTCTCCGGTCTCAAGCCGCCCGAAACGCTCGTCGCCCTTAGCTAAATCCTCGCCGCACTCGGCGTATCCAAGTGTCACGTTATCGCCGTAGTACACAAGCTCTCCCATGGTGTTTGGGTCAAGTAATACATTTCCCGATTCATCGACAAGCTCAAACCGCCCATTCGGTATTGCGATTCCGATAGAGCCGTACTTGCCCTGCGAATTTTCAGGCGGCAGGTAGCTCATACGAGACGTAGCCTCGGCGGCACCATACATGGCAACAAAATGTTTGCCGCTATTGCCTGCATATTCGGCAAAAAATCTATGGAGCCCAGGGTCTAATTTTCCGCCGGACTGAGTCATGGTTTTAAGTGAAGGTAACTGCATTGTAGTAAAACGGAGCTTTTTTAGCATTTCGTAGGTGTAAGGAACTCCGGCAATCGAGGTAGCCTTTCGCTCTTTGAAAAAATCCCAAAACTCCTTTTGTAAAATTCCCTTAGTCGTGAGGAGTATAGCTGCACCTGAGAAAAGATGACTGTTTATAACAGAAGTCCCGTACACGTATTGCATAGGCAAAGTGGTGATAGGTCGCTCGGAGCTGTTTAGACCCAGGTATTCGCTGATATTCATTGCATTACTCATTATATTCGCATAACTCTGACGAACCAGCTTTGGACTGCCGGTGGAGCCGGAAGTTGTGGCAAGTAGGGCGAGCTTTTCGTTGAGTGGGAAAGGGTCAAGCTTCGTGTTGTAGAGCGTATATCCGAATGCGCTATAAATTTTACTAAAATTCTTAAAAGAATGCCTGTCAGGTGTCCAGATAAATGATGGGTTGTACTTACTAATCAAAGCATCAATCAGTTCCATCGGTATCTCGCTATCCAGCAAGAGAGGGACTACATCATTTGACAAAAAAGACACATATCCAACCAGAGAACCAATAACATTTTCACAAAGAGCAAACACTAAAGTGCGTCCTCTGAGCGAAAATGACATTTGCCGAGAAGCCTCTACAAGCTCACCATAAGTGAGTTCTGTGTCCTCATATATGGCGGAAATACTATTTGGGTTGTGCTTATCTATGTTTAGAAACATTATAAAGTCATGCTCCCATCAACACCGAGAACTTGTCCGGTGACATATTCCGATAAATCCGAAGCGAAAAACAAGCACGCTTTGGCAATATCATCAGGAGTTCCGAGCCTGCCCATGCCAATCTGAGACTTACTGAGTTCAGCACTTTCAGCACTGAGAACACTGAGTAAGTCAGTGTCAATCATGCCCGGAGCAATAGCATTCACACGAACATTTGAAGGAGAAAGCTCCTTGGCTGCAGACTTCGTAAGAGCAATAACAGCACCCTTAGTAGCAGAATAAGCTAGCTGGCCACTCTGCCCGTTGACACCAACAATACTGGACAAATTAATAATAGAACCGGACTTCTGTCTTGTCATCAAACGAGCGGCAAGCTGTACAAGCTCCAAAACCGCAAGTACATTGACATCAAACATTTTGTGGGTGGTAGCAGTGTCCGCCATACCGATAAGCGCAGTGTGCATAATACCTGCATTGTTGACAAGCGAATCAAGCCGTCCCTGCTCCTTTTTTATACGCATAATTGCAGCCTTAGTCGCAGAAGTATCAGTGACATCAAAGTAAATAGGAAAAATATTATCGCAAGCGAAGTCGTCAAGACTACCCTCACTGACGGCATTTGCATAAACAATAGCACCATTTTCAGCAAAAAGCCGAGCGATGGCACGGCCAATTCCACGCCGAGCACCTGTAATAAGAGTTACCTTATCTTTGAGTAGCATAAAAATGACAACTCCTTTCAAGCATTTTCAGTTATGAATTAAATTTCAACATCGTATTTACGCAAGATTTCCTTGCCCTTTTCATATGAGGACAAAACAATGATGTCCTCAGTGTCCATCATAATATCAAAAGCATCCTCAAGCTCTGCAATCAAAGACATATGTCCAACAGAATCCCACTCAGGGATAGACTGATATTCAAGTTTTTCACCAAGCTGTGCCTCAGACAGCTTAAAAGCAGTAAAAAACGCTCCGTTGTATTTTTCTAAGTTCATTTTAAAACGCTCCTCGTATTATATTTTTACTAGATTGCGGGCGACCGGGGACGGTCGCCCCTACGTGGGTTAGTGCAAACAATAACCCCTAGGTGGTGCGGTGCCACACATAGATGTAATCGATGCCGATAATCTGGAAACCTGCTGCAACTTGAGATTTCAGGGAAGGCAAATTATTTGCAGACATGCCCCCAATGAGCTTTTTTGCCCCGGACTCAGACGAATGACGAATAATCGTGTTGATAAGCGCCATTCCAAGACCTGCATTTTCATACTTCTTATAGATACCAATATTATTTACAACATTGAAGTTATCTGCATTAATAATGCTGGTAAAATAACCAAAAATATCATCCTTGAGAGAACACTTAAAAACCTTACCGCCGCGCTCCAGCAAATCACCAATCCACCCAACATATCGATTAGCCGCCAACTCAGGAGAAAAAGCAGGGTCAAGCGAAATTCGATCTGTGAAAAAAATCCCTCCACGAATCTCACCCCAAAGCTCTTCAAGCTCGTTTTCATTCATCTCAGCATACGTTACACTATCAGAAATCCTCTTGGCGACGGAATTGAGCGAAGAACCAATATTCTTATGGTCATGCTCAACATGTAAAATAGTCTCAATAAAGCGAAACCCCATATCCTCAAGCTTAAACATAAGCGGAACCAGTCCCGCAGGAACACGCGCAACAGCATAATCACAATCCAAATCGGAAAGACAATCCAAGTCAGAAGGAGTGTCGCCTATTTCAAGATTTATTTCTTGAGAAACAACGCCAAGATTACGCTTCTCCCAAGGTGCATCAAAGATTTTCATAAAAGATATTTTCCTCCACACGACGCACAGCGAGCGGGACGGTGTGTGAAATATTTTTTGGCGGAACGGGGGCTACGACACGCCGGCCGTCAAAAAATATTTCACATACCGTCCCGCTCACGTCCAAGTTCGCTTATAAAATAGTTTACAGTTTTTAACGAAGTTTGTCAAATATCGCAATCAGAGCAGACAGTTGTTTCATCTGCGACCCGAGCACCGCATCGGCAAACATTCCCAATTCTACGTGCAGGGTTCCCAACGACAAGCGTATGAGCAGGTACATCACGGGTGACAACAGCACCGGCACCAACCATGGCGAACTCCCCAATAGTGACACCGCAGACAATGGTGGCGTTAGCCCCAATGGAAGCTCCGCGCCGAACAAGAGTAGGAGTGATCTCCCAGTTTGGACTCATAGCCCGAGGGTTCTTATCGTTAGTAAAAGTCATGGAAGGCCCTAGAAACACATCATCCTCAATAGTGACCCCATTATAGACATTGACATTATTTTGAATCTTGACATTGTCGCCGATTATAACACCGGTATCAATATAAACATTCTTGCTGACAATGCAGTTTTCTCCAAGAGTGGCATTTTCACGCACCTGCGCAAGATTCCAAATTTTAGAGCCCGCACCAATTGAAGCATCAGAGCTGACATCAGCAGTAGCATGAATAAACACAGACATTTAAATGACCATTCCCTCTATTTAGAATCTACGCAAACTCGCGTATACATTGTACCACATACTCAGCCTCTTCGGCGTCTAGCTCAGGGAAGATAGGGAGACAGACAGACCTCTTAGCAAGTCCCTCGGCAACAGGCAAATCGCCCTCCTTGTAACCAAGGTTGATAAAAGCCTTTTGGAGATGCAGGGGCACAGGATAAAAAGCTCCGGTGCCAACACCTTTTTCACCTAAAAAAGCCCCAAGTCCCTCTTTGTCCTCAGTTAAAACAGCATATTGATGAAAACAACTCTTACCATTTTTAGGAGCCACAGGAGTCCGAACAACATCACAAAGTCCTTTTTCATAAATGGAAGCAATATCACTGCGCTTTTTATTATACTCGTCGAGATGCTTTAGCTTTATGCTCAAAATCGCAGCTTGCATAGCGTCAAGCCGTGAGTTGTAACCAACAATGTAGTTGTAGTATTTGTAAGGGTTGTAGAGAGAATCTGTGACAGAATCCATGGCAAACTCATCTTTTATACCATACAAAATCTCTTGAGCCATCGCACCGTTCTTTGCCATACCATGTTCACGCAAAGCCCTTAGCACAATAGCCAAATCATCGTCATCGGTAGTGACCATACCCGCATCACCGAAAGCACCTAGGTTTTTGGTCGGGTAGAACGAAAAAGTGACGATATTATCCGAAGCGCCTATTTTACGCCCATTATACTCACAACCAATAGCCTGCGCCGCATCTTCAACAACCTTTAAATTATGTTTGCGTGCAATATCGTTTATAGCCTCCATATCGCAAGACCACCCAAAAATGTGCACAGGCATAATAGCTTTGGTCTTAGGAGTTATTGCAGCCTCAATTTTACTTGGGTCAATATTAAAATCACTCTCATTCACATCGACAAAAACAGGAACAGCACCGACAGCGGCAATAGCCTCAGCCGTCGCATAAAAAGTAAACGGAGTTGTAATAACCTCGTCACCGACGCCGACATCAAAAGCACGAAGAGCAATCATAAGAGCATCTGTGCCGTTTGCACACGAGATAACATGTTTTACACCTAGATATTCACGCATTTCAGCTTCAAAAGTCTCGACATACTTACCACCAATATAAGCGCCGCTCCGCGCCACCTCGATAATTTTAGGTTCAATATCAACCTTAATCTGCTCATATTGTCGTTTCAAATCCAAAAAAGGTACCTTCATTATAATGACCACATCTTTCATAAAATTCTAAGTTATAACTTGTTTCCGTTTTTGTACAGACTAGGCTGAAAAGGGATGGTTTGTGGAGTCTTTTTTCGAGAACAGCGGTGTAGATCCCGATGGCTCGAAAAAAAGCGGAACAAATTATCTGTTTTCAGCCGACCACCGAAGCATCAGAACCCACGCATGCTCTCATGCGCCTTATCTAAGATTTTCATGACCTTAACACTCTGTTCGCCGTTTGAAATAGACTGAGTGCCGGACTTTACACAGTCGGCAAAATGCTCAATGCTGTTTAAAAGCGCATCTTCTTGCGGAATGTAGGGGGATAAAATATCGCCCGTGCGAGCCTTAAATTCGTACAGCCCATACTCGTCATGCTCATCACGCTTTACAATGCCGCAGTCAAAAATCGATAGCTTATCCATGCCGCGCATATCATCGAAAATGACCATTTTCTTAGTACCGCATACCAGCGTAGTCCGCTCTTTTACGGGGGAAATCCAACTGGACTTTATATGGGCAATGAATCCGTCATATTTCATCGTAAGAAATGTGAGCGTCTCCTGCTCACCATAGAGCTTTTCACCGACAGCATGAACAGAGAGAGGGATTTTACCATCCGTCAAGTAATCAACAACAGCAATGTCGTGTACTGCAAGATCCATCATGGCAGTGACATCCATGCGCACAGGACCGAGATTTGCACGAGACACCTCAATGCTGGTGATATCTCCAAGCTCACCTGACTGAACCATCTTTTTAATGTAACGAATAATCGGGTGGAAAATCATGATATGGTCGCAGTGCAAAATGAGATTTTTTTCTCTAGCCATATCTGTGAGAATTTGAGCACGCTCGGCATTGGTGGCAATGGGTTTTTCTATAAACAAATGCTTGCCCGCACTTAAAATATCCTTTGCAATCTCAAAACTGGGCTCAGTTTGCACGGCAAGAACAAAAGCATCGACATCAGGATTATCTATGAAAGATTTATAGCTTTTCTCATAGCGAACATTGTCGCCATACAGAGCCTTTGCTCTGGCTAAATTCTCAGGGTTCATATCGCAAACAGCAAAGAGACCTACTTTCTTAGACCTCGCGAGATTCTTAGCCACATTGGCACCCCAGTAGCCATAACCTACGTGTACAACATTCATATCCTTTTCCTCCAATTATTCTGAGTATCGTCCCTCATACCAATTAAGGGTGGACTTGAGTCCCTCTTCAAATGAGACCTCGGATGTAAAGCCTAAAATCTCTTTGGCGAGTTCGGAAGCCGCACAGAGCCGCTTGACATCGGCGGGTCGTGCAGGCTGTTTATCAATTTTACCACGATAACCATAGTGTTTGCAAATCCCGCCGATTAAGTCATTTATGGGAAGCTCAATACCGGTGCCGAGGTTTATGACCTTACGGCGGCTCTGCTCCTTTTCATACGCAAGAAGTAGTCCGCGAACAGTGTCGCTCACATAAATAAAATCACGTGTTTGCAGACCGTCGCCCTCAATAATGGGCATTTCCCTGTTTTGTAAGCGTCTCGCGGTGGCAGGGATAATAGCCGCCAAATTACCCGAAATGTTCTGTCGAGGACCATAGTTGTTAAAGGGGCGAATTATGGAGATATCGAGCGGCTCCATATTGTAAAATGACTGAATCATTAAATCAGCCGCAGCCTTACCCGCCGCATACGGAGTGGTTGGGTTTAGCGGGTGTCCCTCATCCATTGGTGAATAGAGAGCAGTGCCATATGCTTCAGAAGAACTGACATGTATAAGGGTTTCGTACATGTTTTCTTTTAGCAATCTGAGCATTGTATCGGCAAGGTTGACGTTGACCATATATGCGGTGTATGGGTTAAAAAACGAGTAGTTCAGTGCGATTGTGGCAAGATTAAAAATGACATCTATTTTCTCTGTCTTGATTATCGCACTCATTGTGCCCCAGTCGCTTGCGTCATCACGATAGAGTTTTATGCGGCCTTTTGCCAAAGCGAGATTTTCCTCTTTACCCAAAAAGAAGTTGTCCACAACAACGACATGCCTAACGCCTTCACTTACAAGGCTGTCAACAAGATGGCTGCCAATAAAACCCGCTCCACCCGTAACTAAAACTCGTTTATTTCGTATATTCTTCAAACCGCTATTCATTCCTTTCAGAAACTGTTCAAACTGCATCGTTCCCGCAGATAATATGTAATTTGCTACGCTTTTTTGCGAGCCATCGGGATCTACACCGCTGTTCTCGCAAAAAAGACTACGCAAACAACATATTATCTGCTAGTTTTTGCACAGAACTAAAACCTCTTTTAACTGCAGAGTAACATAATCTTGCTCCGCTTCTGTCATTTGCACATAGAGCGGCAATGTCAGTGATAATCTGTCGCAAGCCCATGAGTTGGGGATAGCTTCGGGCTTTAATCCATAGAGTTTTTTATAGCATTCAAGTGTGTGTGATGCGTGTGTGCCTTGCCTTGTGGCTACGCCCCGTTTCTCTAACTCGGAAAGTAAGTTGTCTCTTTTCTCTCCGCCTTGTTCGGTGGTCAAACCGTCAAAATTTAGCATACAGACATAACTTTGGTATGTGTGGTAATAACCGTCAGGTTCTGTTGGAGTTGTAAGAATATCTAATCCTGCGAGCAATTCATTATATCTTGCAGCTTTTTCGCGGCGAGTTTTGAGTATAAAATCAAACTTTTCCATCTGCGCCAACCCCATTGCGGCTTGAATATCGGTCATGCGGTAGTTATAGCCAATATCGTCAAATGCCGGAAGAAGAAAACCACCTGAGTTGTGTCTGGCTACTTCACTTGTAGATGCGCCGTGGCTACGCAGTCCACGCAGACGTTTGGCGAACTGCTCATTATCAGTCAAAATCATTCCGCCCTCGCCGGTGGTAATGCTTTTGCGGGGGTGAAAACTGATGCACGATGGATTGCCGAAACTTCCCTGGTTTTTCCCGGAAGCCTTTGCGCCCAAGGCACAGGCAGAATCTTCTATAATGAGTAACCCATATTCATCGGCAATCTCAGTCAGCGCAGGTATATCGGCACAGAGTCCAAATTGATGCACAGCCAAGATGGCGGTCAGAGTCGTGCCGTCTGTTTTGTGAACGAGACTATCACCTCGCTGTGAATAATTCATCTCGATAAACTGCTTTACAGAATTAGGGTCAATGCAAAAAGTTTCCCTAAAAATGTCAACAAAGCGTGGATTCGCGCCTGTGTGGGCAATTGAATTCGCACTTGCCACAAATGTAAATGATGGAACAATCACATCCTGTCCGGAACTGATTCCAAGGGCAAACAATGTGAGGTGCAGTGCAGTTGTACAAGATGTTGTGGCGATGCCGTGAGCTATGCCCTCATGTTTTGCAACAGCACTTTCAAATTCAGCGACCTTGGGACCCTGCGCAACCCAACCACTTGCCACAACCTTAGCCATCTCCTCAGCTTCGCGGTGGTCGGTGTATGGAATTATAACAGGAATATTCATTTCACTCACGCCGTATCTCCTTTAGGAAGTTCTTCGACAGTATCAATGATAAAAACAGGGCGGTTACGCGATGCATCCAGAGTACGCCAAATATACTCGGCAACAACACTGAGAGAAAAGTTCGTAAGTCCAAATCCAACCAACAGAACACTGACAAGCGTGGGGAAACCTGCGTCAAAATCAACAAACCCCGTGAGCCGAGCGATCACAATCCAAAGCGCATATATTACCCCGGCAAGAAAGAGTAAAATACCCATCAAACTTATAACCCTGATAGGCGTGTAAGAAAAGGCGACAAATGAATCTATAAAAAGCTTGACACGCTTGGAAAAAGTCCACTTAGATTGCCCTTTATGGCGCTGATTTAAAGAGACATCAATACTGGTGCGTTTAAAGCCAAAGCTGCAAATTTGCAAGAAAATCGATGAGTTGTTTTCAGCGTTATTGCAAATTTGCTCTTTCACTTTTTTGCTGAACAAAATATTGTTCGCACCACCTGCGGGATAATCTTTTATGGCGTATTTGCGTATGAGTGAGGTGTACAAATTAGAAAAAAGTCTCTCAAAAAAAGGAATTTGCACAGACGCTTTACGCGCCATGACAATATCGTAACCCTCTAAAGATTTGCTAAACATCTCATCAATCATTGAAAACGGCTCCTGCAAATCCGCAGAAAAAAACATGGTGTACTTGCCGCTTGCCTGAGTGATTCCCGCTCTGATTGCTGCGTGGGAACCGAAATTCTTAGACAGGCGAATGAGTCTGACTTTAACATTTTGTGGATTCATTTTTCTGAGAATCTCCACAGAGGAGTCAGTAGAGCCATCATCGACAAAAACAGCTTCGATGGCGAAGCTTTGGGTATGGGCATATTCATCCAGTTGCGACATAAGCTCGCCCAGATTTTCTTCTTCATTTAAAAACGGAATAACTAAAGATACATCTATCATTAAGCATTACTCCCCAGCATCTAATCCCACGCAGACGGGCCGAGCCTTACTATGATATATTCGTCAAACTCTCTGACAAAACCGTAATGAGGCCAATTTGGCATACCTAACATTCTAAACTGGAGTTCAGCCGTATCAACATGTACAGGACGAGTTATCGGGAAATGATGTGCTTCAAAAAAGGCGTGAATCCAACTCGTGTAAAGCTCATGATATGGTGTGTCGCGTGAAACATCAAATATCGAAAGCCCTGCAAACTCCATAGCAATCAATGGATTTGGCGCATGACCGATAAAGAGTATAGGTCTTTCCTCGCCTATTCCTATCTCTTGGACAATAGAGTGCATTATCATAACATCTCGCTGATAACGCTGATAATCCAAGTTAAAAGTATTATTCATTTCCCTTGACTGGAAGAAAACAACCCAGACAACCAATAAGATTGCTAAATATTTGAACTTAAAATTAAACCTGCCCTTTGAAATCTCTATGTTTTTTATCACCAAGTATAATAGCGACGACACAAAAGCAATTAAGAAGAAGAACGTTAAAATCATTCTGTAAGGAGGGAAAAGACTACCGATTATAAAGTGCATACTAAACGCAGACAACGCAATTGCAAGGGAGAGTAGCAGTAGCGTAGGCTTTTTCTTAGCTAGTGTAAAGATAAGCCCAATAATGATTAAAACTACAGTGGCAATCCAAATTATAGTGTCAATTTCACTACCTGCCATTGGCCTGAGAATACGTTGGTTAAAGAACAGCAGCGTAAAACTGACAATTGACCTGATAAGCGAGAATACGGTGGTTCTGTTGTGGGTGACGAAACCATCGACATAATATAAATGCTCAATGTCAAAAATATATTGGAAAAAGACGACACCGCCCCACCAAAACAGAAGTCCCATGCCGACAATAACCAAGAGTTTGAGCGACCGTACTACAAGCCCTGTGAATTCTTTATCCTCTTTAGTGACAAGGTAGTGGATAAACAAAAGCGAAAAACCACTCATCAAAAATAACATGATAGTTATTTCATAAAAAGCAGTTGAATATCCTAAAATTAATAAAGCAGGAATGGAGTATAGAAAACTCCTTTTCTCAATAAACCACTTTGCAGCGAAGTAAATACTGAGAGAAGTTAAGAGGAAAATCAACCCGACTTCCACTGTTGCGACGGTGAAGATGAATAGATTGGCAATCCACGGGAAAGAAATTGCCGTACTTGCAAAAATTGCAGACGCCTTATCATCAAATCTTCCACCGGAATATCTTCTTAGCAAGCCACAAATCAGCGTTATGCCTATCACCATAAAAATCAGACCGATAAAAGCACGCCAGAAAGGCAACAGCGAATATGTATTGAAAATATTGAGGAGTGGTACATATCCCCACCGTCCGGCGGCGATTAAAACACCGTGCTCCATGAAAGTAGATTCAAAAAGAGCATCATCAATGACAATTGTGCGGTTTGTGAGCATAAAACCGTAGCACAGAGTCACAACCGTAGTAACGCATATCCAATAGAATCGGCTATGCCTAAAAAGCCCCACGAAACCTGCGTACTCAGGGTTATTCTTGTCGGCTACCACACCACCGACAATATCGTTTACAACGTAATCATTCAAAATCATCCGTGCATGTTTGACGATATGCCGCTTGAAAAAGTAAAGATAGAGCAAGACAGAGCCCATTATTGTGAGTGCGGAGAATGTAACCCAAAACATCCAAGATAAGACGGCGTAGTTTGCAAGTGAAACCTCGTTGACAATCATAGAAACATCTCGTTGGTCGGTTAAATCCAACCTAAGGGTGGAATAGGTTGTATTTGGCAGGGAAACTAAGTTAGCGCCGTTTGTGAGTACAAATCGTACCGAATTCGCCTCAGTAAAATAATCATTTCCGTATGCAAAAAAAATCTGAGCCATTGCCCCATCAATGCTGAGTCCGCTGACATCAATGGTTATCATATCTCCCGCAAACAGTGGGTTAGTCCGCAGCACAATCCACGGGTCGGTTGATGTGGAACGAATAACACCATTTTCAAGCAGTTCAAAGTCTTTTAGTTCTCGATATAACTCATCTTGGGAAAATGTATGTGACACCCTATTGCCGGGTGTAAGTCCTGGGGTGAAAGTGCCTGTAAAAATGAAAGAAAGTATCGAAAAAAGAGCTAATATAGCAAGAATAAGGCATATTACGAATACTATTACTTTGCCTAAGCCGGAAATCTTAATCATACCCACTCACCTAAATATTTCATAACGTGATTTCTAATCAGTAATTCTACCTTACTTCCCCCAAAAAGTCAATTAAAAACCGTTTTGTCGCATCGCCGAAGTCGGGTAGTCGGTTAAACCCGCCATTATCCAAACAGAGCTTGGAAAGCCTGGAGTTTTGCGGTCTGACCGCCTTGGTGGGATACTCAGCTGTAGTAATGTGGTTTATTTTGCAATTATTGCCGCTCAGCTCCATAATTAGCTCGGCAAATTCTGCCCAAGAGCAAAAGCCCTCGTTTGTTGCGTGATACACCCCGTACTTACCCGAAAGAGCCATGTCACACAGCAAAGTTGCGAGGTCGGGAGTGTAGGTAGGGCTACCAACTTGGTCGCTTACGACACTCAGCTCATCGCGAGTTTCAGCGAGCTTTAGCATGGTCTTGACAAAGTTATTACCTGTTTTGCCAAACACCCAAGAAATACGCACAATGTAGAGCTTTTCTAAAATTTTATGTGCAGACTCTTCACCCGCAAGCTTACTTTTACCATAGATAGAAACAGCTTCGGTGGGGGAATCTGTCTCATAAGGCTCATCCCCATCGCCTTTAAAAACGTAATCAGTGCTGATATAAATCATCTCAGCGTCAATTTCACGAGCGGCAAGAGCAAGGTGCTCAGTGCCGCTGACATTAACCTTAAAGCACAACTCGCTCTCATCTTCGGCTTTGTCAACAGCAGTATAAGCCGCACAATGAATAATGCTCTTAGGCTGTTTTAAGCGTATATACTCAAAAACAGCCTCTTTATTTGTAATATCAAGCACGTCAACACCGGGTGCAGACACCATATCAACACCCATGCAACGGAGCTTGCGCCTATTAAGTTCAGCGACAACATCAGACCCAAGTTGCCCAACAGCACCTGTAACTAAAATCATGTTTCCCCCAATATAACTTGAGTCTACCGGTCCCCGTACATTTTGTCATAGTAATTTTGATATTCGCCATCGAGAACATTTTGCCACCAGCTCTCGTTATTTTGGTACCACTCTATTGTAAGGCTAAGCCCGTCCTCAAAGTTGGTCTCAGGGAGCCACCCAAGCTCATTATTCATTTTTGCAGGGTCAATGCCGTAACGCATATCATGCCCCGGACGGTCTGTGACATAGTTAATCAGAGACTCAGATTTATCCAGTTGCTTTAAAATTGCCTTGACGACGTCAATATTGGTGCGCTCGTTGTGCCCGCCGATGTTGTACACTTCACCCGGTGTGCCGTTTCTTACAATCAAGTTAATGGCGCGACAGTGGTCGATAACATAGAGCCAGTCGCGCACATTTTCGCCCTTGCCATAGACCGGCAAACTCTTATCCTGCATGGCATTGATAAGCATGAGTGGAATTAGTTTTTCGGGGAAATGGTAGGGGCCGTAGTTATTACTGCAACGAGAAATGGTTATAGGCATTTTATAGGTGCGAGCGTAGGCTTGACAGAGCAAATCCGCTCCCGCCTTAGAAGCGGAGTACGGGCTGGATGTGTGTATTGGGGTCTCCTCGGTGAATAGTAAATCAGGTCTGTCGAGTGGTAAATCACCATAGACTTCATCTGTGGAAACTTGATGATACCTCTTTACACCAAATTCACGAGCGGCATCTAAGAGTACCTGTGTACCGAGAATATTCGTTCTCAGGAAAATGCCGGGATCTTCAATACTTCTGTCAACATGGCTCTCAGCAGCAAAGTTTATGACAACATCAGGCTTGTGCTTTTCAAAAATTGCCTTAATAGCTGGAGCATCGGCAATATCAGCCCTCTCGAAATGAAAGTTTTCATGGTCAAAAATCGGAAAAAGAGTCTCCATGTTTCCTGCATAAGTGAGTTTATCCACGCAAATTATTATGTCCTCGGGGTGTCTATCTAATGTATCGTGAATAAAATTCCCACCAATAAATCCTGCACCACCTGTAGCAAGTATTCTCATAATGTAATTCCTTTCAGTAATGGTAACGTCTTATCTTTCTCTGATAAAATAGGCTGCTCCGCTCCCCAATCTATCCCAATCTCAGGATCAGACCATAAAATCCCGGAGTCGTGCTCAGGGCTGTAATAATTATCCGCTTTATATATTATCTCAGAATTATCCGTGAGTGTAATAAAGCCGTGTCCAAAACCGCGCGGCACAAAAAGTTGCTTGTTGTTTTCGGCCGACAATTCGACGCCAACCCACTGTTTAAAAGTGTTGCTGTTTGGGCGCAAATCCACGGCGAAATCCATAATCGCTCCACGGCTGCAACGCAGAAGTTTAGCTTGTGCCATCGGTGGATTTTGGAAATGGATACCTCGGAGAGTGCCTTTAAGGGCGGAAAAGCTGTGGTTGTCCTGCACAAAATCGGCTTCAATCTCAGGAGTTTTTATTTTGCTGTAGGTCTCCATAAACCATCCGCGCGCATCACCAAAAACTTTTGGCTCAATAATAAAAACGCCGCTCAGTTTAGTTTCTGTAACTGTCATTTAATTTTACCGCTCAAAACTTTCTTTAAATATTCGCCGTATGGAGATTTGCCGTAACCCACTGCCAGCTTTTCAAGCTGTGCGGAATCAATAAAGCCCATACGAAAGGCAATCTCTTCCATAGCAGAAATTTTAATGCTCTGCCTTTTTTCAACAGCCATTATGAAGTTGGAGGCATCCACAAGGCTGTCTATTGTTCCCGTATCGAGCCACGCATAACCGCGCCCAAGAAGCCTTACTTCCAGTTCATCGTTTTCGAGGTAAATGCGGTTTAAATCGGTGATTTCAAGCTCTCCGCGGGCACTGGGCTTTAAACTCTTTGCATACTCAACACATTTATTATCATAGAAGTATAGCCCCGTGACGGCGTAGTTTGATTTGGGTTCTTTTGGTTTCTCTTCAAGGCTGATTGCTTTATTATTTTCGTCAAACTCGACAACCCCAAACCTCTCAGGGTCGTCGACATAATATCCGAATACGGTAGCACCTTTTGATTTTGCCGCTGACACTTGGAGCATACTGGAAAAACCGTTGCCGTAAAAGATGTTGTCGCCCAAAATCATGGCGCACTTATCAGAGCCTATAAATTCTTCCCCAAGGATAAAAGCCTGAGCAAGCCCATCGGGTGAGGGCTGGACTTTGTAAGACAGGTTAATCCCCATTCCGTTTCCATCTCCGAGAAGCCTCTCAAAATTCGGCAAATCTTCAGGAGTTGAAATAATCAAAATATCACGAATCCCCGCAAGCATAAGAGTGGAGAGCGGGTAATAAATCATAGGCTTGTCATAAACCGCAAGAAGCTGTTTGCTGGTGACCTGCGTTAGTGGATAGAGCCGTGTTCCGGCACCCCCCGCAAGAACAATACCTTTCATATAAATGACCAATCCTTTCAGTTTTTTAATATTCAATACCCCCCGCATATGACGGGCGATTTACCCTGATTTTTCGGGAGCCACCGGGATCTACACCGCTGTTCTCCCGAAAAACCAGTGCAAACTGCCCGTCATCTGCTAGATGGTGAATAGATACATTGTGTTATAAAAATGACTTGCCCATTCCGTCAACGTAGCCTTTACAAAATGCTCTGAGTCGAGCAAATCGTCTTGGTTCATAGATAAATTTTGCGATAAACGAAAAAATCAAGTAAAAATAGAAGTAACGGGGTCTATTGTCAAATTTGCCGCCATATTTACGAACCATAAACAGCGAATTTCTTGTCTGATAATAGACACGGACAGGGGAATATCCTCTCTGAGTGTAGACTTTCCATAAAAAACGCCTGCGTGACGACTCGGCACCAAATTCCTGAAAAATCTCAGCAGAGCCGGCTTTTATTATTTTATAGCCAAAATCTTTGAGGCGGAGGCACATCTCGTGGTCAACATGGTCGATAAAGAGTTTTTCGGTGAAACCACCGTGTTCCAAGACAGCTTTCACATTGGTCAAACTGCCTGCCGTAATGCACATATTAATCTCTCTAAAACCATTAAAAGGCTCGTCATCCGAGGTGTTTGCTTTATGAGTTCTCCTATCCACTACACGGGGTGCAACCACAGCTATATTATCGTAATGCTCTTCGGCTGTCAATAGCTGAGCGACCATTTCATCGTTACACACAGAATCGTCATCAAGTGTCAAAATCCACTCAAATCCATGAATTTCAGCTTGCGAGAGGAGTTGATTTAAAGCTCCTGCCATTCCTATATTTTCAGAGTTTAGAGTCCAAATAACAGGCAAGTCGGAAAAAGCGTCTTTAAGCTCCAAAATATTTGATGAGGCATTATCAGCAATGAAAATTTGTCCAACCTGACTCAAAACAGACTCAACATTTTTTTTAAGACCGGAAATATCAGGATTATATGAAACTATCCCCGCACAAACACTCATGCAGATGACCAGTCCTTTCCTAAGTTCTTAAGGCACAAAACGACCATTCCTCATCCGAACAAAATGACAATAATCTGTGCAACTTTGCGGGCAAATCCGCACAAAAACGTATTGTATTTGATAAGTGAAACAATTTTACCGAATCTCGACCGCCTTGACATAAACGCATGGGCTGATAAAAGCTCAAGCTGAACACCGTTTAATTGGTCTGAGTATATCTTTAAAAAACTTCTTGTCTGCCTGTAAGAATCGTTGAGTTTGCCCGACATAATGCCGATATTCGACAAAACATACCTGATGTATCGGGGTGAGAGAACGTTTTTTGCGCCAACGCTGTTGAGTTCGTGTTGGCGGTACAGCACAGTTTGACCTTCAATACTGCCGATTTCACCGAAAGTGGCGGCGACAAGCGATATCCACCAGTCATGCATGACCATAAAATCAGGTGCGGCAGTAAAGTGTTCAGCTAACGCACGATTATACATGATAGTGCAACCCGTGGCGACATTCATTGCCACTAAATTGTTAAGCCTGTTAAACTTGTAGTCGAGGTTAGCCATGGTTTTGTACGATTCGGAAACAATATGCAAATTTTCGTTTGTCACAGCCAAATCGGTGTGAACCATTAAAGGAGTATCTCTGCCGTGAAGTTGCTCCATTTCAAGCATTCGTTCATAGGTGAGTTCTATCTTATCATCCATCCAAACGTCGTCTTGGTCGCAGAGCATTATATAATCGTTACGAACTCGCACAATTTGGCTGATAAAGTTGTGGTGAGCTCCGCCTGTATTTACAGCATTTTGTTCAATAAAAACAGTCTCAGGGTAACGCCTTGCATAGTCAGAGATAATAGCAAAAGTGTTGTCGGTGGACAAATCGTCGAATATAAACAGCCTAAAATCTTTGTAGGACTGCGATAATATGGAATCTATCTGTTCGGCGATGAATCTTTCACCGTTGTATGTAGTGAGAATAATGGAAATCATTCGTCCTCACCTCGCCAAAGTGCTGTTGTGAGATCGCGCTCAACACCTTCTGTGCTGGACGACTTAAATAATACACGCACAGTTTGCAACATTAATTTAGTGTCCTGTAAAATTGAGAAAGTTTCAATGTACATGATATCCAAAAACAGTTTTTCTTCAGGAGCGGTATTATATCGACCGTGAATTTGAGCAAATCCGGTAATGCCCGCTTTGACCTTGGTTCTAAAAGAAAAGTTAGGGTAGATTTCCTCGTACTGTCGAGCAATTTCAGGTCTCTCAGGCCGGGGCCCGACTACGGACATAGAGCCTTTTAACACATTAAAAAGTTGAGGAAGTTCATCAATTCTTGTACGCCTGATAAAGTGACCAATGGGTGTGATTCTGTTATCGTCGGCTGTAGTCAAGCGAGCTACACCATCGCCTTCAGAATCAGGGCGCATACTGCGAAATTTGTAGAGGGTAAACCGCCTACCGCCGCGTGTTATTCTGGTTTGTTTGTAGATTGCAGGGTGGTTATCCGAAAAGCGCACAATAAACCAAACAGCTATCATAAGCCAACTTGTCAAAATAATTCCAACCAGTGAAACAAAAATATCCATCAGCCGCTTTATAAACAATGTTCCGATGTCAGGGACAGGGGTTTTGAGAGAAAAAACAGGGGTGTTGGAGAGCCAAAAAGTGCCGGCAGTATTGATGAGTATTTTTGAAAAAGTGGGCTGGACATAGGTGTGTTTATTATGAAGATAACAATACTCTAAGAGCATGTCCTGCTTCCCTTCGTCAACATCGAGAAAAAATACAGACTCAGCAGAATCGAGTTTTTCAAACAGCGCCGAAGTTTCAGTATCTTGAGAGACTATATGGCTCACACGAAACTTAATGCGCTGCATGGTGACAATGGAGCAAAACTCGTCGAGTTTGTCCTTTTTGCCATATACGATAACCGCTTTGAGCGCAGGGTTCTGCCGATAGTAGAGCTTATTGATAAGAAATGCCAGAGGGAGAATAAGGACGACCTGAGCGACGAAAATAATTGAAAAGCCATATAGTGAGAGCATCCTATCTTCAAGCAAGCTAAGTATAAGATACAGAAAAGCATTTGCAACCAACAGGCATAAAATCCAGGAGAGAAATATTTCAGAAAGAGCAGCATTGCCAAATAGAAAACCATTATAGACCCTGCTTACAATGTACAGGCTTGCAGTATAGAGCAACAAAACAATAACATTACCCCAAAAATAGAAGAGAGTTTCTGCATAGAAAAGTCTCTGTCCAATGGAGAACAATGCCAAAATCACTGCTATGAGCAGTATTTTAGTTAAAAAGATTAAAAAACCACCGAATGCATTTTTCATAATGTTATGATCATTCCTTTACGCGATGCCATAAACTTCAAGATAACCATAAGAGGTAATTATTCTTCTTGCTGACGAAGTTGCCGCTCCATCTCATTGTCTATATCTTCGAGTAGCCTATCCCATGCCTCAGGATTATTAACAAAATATCTGGGGCAATCTGTCACAATGCCCGGAATATCGGCGTGGCGTATGACATCATCTGATGTGAGTCCAAATTTGATATTCAGCCATGCTGTGAGCCTAACCAAAGTGACATATGATTCGTGTGTAAACCTGCCTGTAGCATCAGGATGAGTGACCTCAATGGAAATGGTATCATAATTTCTTATGTTTGATGCAAAGGCAAGCTCATCAATGGGGACACACTGCAGGACAGCACCGTCAAGGCAAATAATAAAGTGTGCGCTGGCAAATCGATATTGCCGATGTTGAAGATTGTTAAAATAATTTCTGTTTTGCAGGGCTGTTGTACCCGGATTACCGATGTTGTGAATAACTATGCCGTTGACTTGTTCAATATATTCGCCGGGTCTGGAGAATGGATTTATGTCAAGAAAATACTGCTCGACCCAATTGAGTTCCATCAGTTCGTGCTGAACAGGGGAGACAGGGATGTAAACGTCCGGAGTTGGAGCGTAATCGCTTGCGGAGTTTCTTGCCTCAATGACAAATGCACCTATGATGACACTGAGTGCTATAAAGCCTAAAAATCCGGCGAGCCAAAGCGGAACTCGGGGTGACTGTGGTACTAAGTCCGGGTCATTTTCAGAGTTTTCGTCAGGCTCATTATTTTTCTTGCCGTTAAAACTAATCATTTATTTCATATCCAGTTTCATAACATCTTTATTTTTATAGAAATATTCGACACCTGAAAAAACAGTAGTCGCTCCGATTAAAGCCCAACATACAAAGAGCATCCATGTTGTGAGCGGCAAAAACATGGCAATCAGGCAGATCATGGTGACGACTGTTTTGATTTTGCCTGACATTGATGCATCAATAACCCTACCTTTTGCAACAGCGACAAGACGTATTCCCGTGACAAAAAATTCACGCATAATTACAATAAGTACGAGCCATGCAGGCATAAGCCCCGCTTCAACAAACCAAATCATAGCGGCAAAGGTCAAAATCTTATCGGCAAGCGGATCCATAAACTTGCCAAAATCAGTTATTTGGTTGCGCCTGCGAGCAATAAACCCATCTAAACCATCGGTTATGGAGGCAATTATAAAAATTCCCAGTGCAAAGTAATTATTGTAAGGAAAGTCAAGATAGAGTAAAATAAGGAAAACCGGAATTAGCAAAACCCTGAGCATTGTGAGCTTATTTGCAGTATTCATAATAATGACCATTCCTTTCAAAAATGTTAAGCGAAAAAGACTCCTCGTTTACGACATTTCGGCTATCAATTCTCCATTTTCCATTCCCGCAATCCGAACATCTATAAACGCATTAATCGGAATATTTGACCCTATAACTGCGATATAACCGTCAACGTCGGGAGTTTCAGCAAAACTGCGTGCCATCACAACATTATCATCATTAAAACCCTCTGTCAGCACAGTCAAAGTTTCACCGATTCTGCTTTTACTGAAGTTTTTCATAATTTCTGAACCGAGCTGATAAATGAGTTCTGAGCGTTCATTTGCAATATTTTCGTCAGGTCGCTCCATTTGTGCCGCAGGAGTTCCATCTTCAGGAGAGTAAGGGAAAACTCCGATTCGTTCGATTTTTGTCTCTTTTAAGAAATCATAGAGTTCATTGAATTCCTTATCACCTTCACCCGGAAGTCCGGTGATAACACTTGTCCTGAGAACGAGATTATCTAAGCGTTTCCTGAGTTTTTTGATAAGTTCTCTATAGCTGTCACCGGTGCCGCGCCTATTCATTGCGCTTATAACGGCATCACTGATATGCTGAAATGGAATATCAAGATACTTTACTATTTTATCATTTTTTGCGATTTCGTCAATAAGTTCATCATCAATATCATCCGGATATAAATAATGAAGGCGAATCCATCTGAGATTTTCTATAGTTCCAAGCTCTCTTAAAAGTGCTGTGAGCCTAAGTTCGCCATACAGATCAAGCCCATACATGGTGGTATCTTGCGCCACTATAATCAATTCTTGAACTCCGCCGGATACAAGCTTTCTAGCCTCATCGAGAATATTCTCCATCTTGCGACTGCGATAACGACCTCGGATTTGGGGAATACAGCAGTAAGAACATAAGTTATTGCATCCCTCTGCGATTTTCAGATAAGCCCAGACAGGTGAAGATGAAAGAATACGCCCAGTTTCGCTGACAGGCGCACTTATATCACCAAAATAGGATAGTCCGCCCCCTTGCTTAAACAAAGTTTCAACAACTGAAACAATATCATCAAAACTGCCGGTGCCTACAGCGGCATCAATCTCCGGCATCTTGCTCAAAATATCATCTTTACAACGCTCGGGAAAACAGCCCGCAACAATGAGTTTGCTAAAGTCGCCATTTTTCTTAAGCTCGGCAAGTTCTAAGATAGTGTCAATAGCTTCAGATTTGGCAGAATTTACAAACCCGCAAGTATTGAGCACCACTGCATCAACACCCTGAGTATCACCACAAACTGCATAACCCGCTTCGCGCAGTAAAAACATCATCTGCTCAGTATTAACACGATTTTTTGCACATCCAAGCGAAATAAAACCAATTAATTTATTCATAACTACCCTCTGATCACTGTCGTCAACTTGAAAGGAATTCCATGTCTCCACGTCATTGCGGCACTGAATAAAGTTCAGTACAGCAATCCCTTATTTAGTGCGTTATTCAGGGGATTCCGGGTCAAGCCCGGAATGACCATGACTTTAGTGCTCTTTTGATTCCAAATACTTAGTTACCGCTAACTTTGCATCTTCATAACTAAAACCTCGCCTTATCAGCGCATCTCGTGCCTTGCGAATGTCATTTTCATCGAAGCTACCCCTGAGTTTCTTGCTCAGAAACGCCACAGCGGCGTCTGAGGCACCGTCATTGTCGATAGCAGTGAGTACAGAGTCCCACAAGTCACGAGGAATCCCACGTTTGTAGAGCTCATCTCTGACACGAGCAAGACCATAACCCTTGTAGCTGTAGTGCTCCACAATTTGCAGTGCATAGGTCTCGTCATTAATATATCCGAGCGAGACAAGCCATGCGACAGTCTCTTCGGAGTTCTCCTGTGACTCACCTTTATTTACGAGGCGGTCATACATCTCTTTTTCAGAAAAACTCCGATTTCCCAGAATCTTTAGAGCACGTTTTTTTGTGCTTTCGAGATTATCTATCATTATCCGTCAAAATCTTCTGCGTCGATGTCAATTGCACGACCTGCCGCTTTTGCGGCCGCTTTTTCCTGCGGAGACATGAGCTTCATTGTATCACGGCGAATTTTAGCTTCAAGGTCGTCAGCGACATCTTGATGTTCTTTCAAAAATTCCTTTACGTTGTCACGTCCTTGCAGACGAGTCTCGCCAACGGTGTACCAAGCACCGCCTTTTTCAATAAGCTCTAGTTTTACACCGAGGTCAACAAGCTCACCAACCTTAGAGATACCCTCACCAAACATTATGTCAAACTCACCCTCACGAAACGGCGGAGCGACCTTGTTTTTGACAATCTTAGCACGTGTGCGGTTTCCAATATGTTCGGCACCGTTTTTTATGAACTCACTGCGGCGCACATCTATACGTACACTGGAAAAATATTTCAGAGCACGTCCGCCCGGAGTAGTTTCAGGATTGCCGTATGTGACACCAATTTTTTCGCGGAGCTGATTTATAAAGATTACAACGCAGTTTGTCTTTGAAATTGACCCTGCGAGTTTGCGAAGAGCCTGTGACATGAGCCTTGCCACCACGCCAACACTGGCATCGCCAATATCGCCCTCGACTTCACTGCGTGGGACAAGTGCGGCAACAGAGTCAACAACAACAACATCCACAGCTCCTGAGCGCACCAAAACCTCAGTGATAGCAAGCGCATCATCGCCCATATCGGGTTGAGAAATGAGCAGGTTATCAATATCTACACCCAAGGCACGGGCATAGGCAGGCTCTAAAGCATGTTCGGCATCAACGAATGCGGCTTCACCACCCGCTTTTTGAGCTTCGGCGATAATGTGCAGTGCAAGAGTGGTTTTTCCTGACGACTCAGGCCCGTAAATTTCGATAATTCTGCCACGCGGAACTCCACCGATACCCAGCGCAAAATCCAGAGAAATTGAACCTGTAGAAATAGATTCAACATTTACGGCCTGCCTGTCGCCAAGCCGCATAACAGACCCCTTACCGTAATCTTTCTCAATTTGTGTAAGCGCAGTTTCAAGCGCTTTTTTCTTATCTCCTGCTTGAGATGCAGGAACATACTTTTTCTTCTCTGCCATTGTAATGACCATTTCCTTTCAAAATTTTCAGGCACAAAATTAGTCATGTAAGTAATGTTCATTTTGCGCATTATATTACTGTGGTTTAAAGCATTCCTGTTATGACGCGTTCGATACCGAGCGTATCTTTATACACACGCAAATCTTTCAGACCTGCGGATTTCATTATATGTTGCACATCTTTCGACTGATCTATTCCGCATTCAAAAGCCAAGTGACCACCGGGCTTTAGTAAAACAAGCCAATTTTCGCAAACAGCACGATAATATTTTAGTCCGTCTTTACCACCATCGAGAGCTATAATAGGCTCATAGTCCTTCACCGAGGAACCTAAAGTGGCTATCACATCTGTGGGAATGTAAGGAGGATTACATGCTATAACATCAAAATTGCCGAGTAAACTCTGCGGAGAACCTAAAGCGTCTGCCTCAACAACTGTGATATTTCTGCTGAGTCCTGTCGAAAGCATGTTTTCGCGAGAAATAGCAAGCGCATCTTCGGAAATATCTGCCATAACAACACGTGTAGATCTGACATTTGCGGCTACAGCAAGGCCGATAGCACCGCTGCCACAACATAAATCGAGCAATCTCGTCTGCCACATCTTGCGAGATAGCAGACCGATGACCTCTTTAGCTAAGACCTCTGTATCTGTGCGAGGGATAAGCACATTTTCATTTACAGTCAAGTTGATACCATAAAATTCCCATTCGCCAAGGACGTAGGCGAGTGGCTCTCCGTCAACTCTGCGTTTTGTATAATGCTCAATTTTTTGTTTTACATCATTATCGGTCGCATAAATCTTGCTGAGTGCCAGCATTTCTGCACGTGACCGCCCTGCGGCAGAAGAGACAATGAGTTTAGCCTCAAACTCTGAAGATTCGATGCCGGCGGCTTTAAGTGTTTTTCTGGTTTTTAAATAAATGTCATTATATGTTTCCACTGTACACTCCTCACCATTCTGCCTGAGATTCATCTTCAGGTATTACATGCTCAATGGCTTTAATGGCGACTTCAATCATGTCGTCGTCCGGCTCGCGGGTTGTAAAATTCTGAAGAGCTTTTCCGGGAGCGGAAATAATTCGAGTAAGGAAATTATCATATCGTCCCGCAAGTTGAATGATTTCGTAACTGATGGAAACGACAACAGGTAGGAGTGCAATCCTGAGTGCAAATCTCAAAAGTAAGGAATCCCACGTGGTGAAAGAAAAAACTAAGATACTGACAAGCATAACGATGAAGAGAAAACTTGTTCCGCATCTTGGGTGGAGAGGAGACTGACTCCTTACATTTTCGACGGTGAGAGGCAGGCGTTTCTCGTAACAATAGATTGCCTTGTGCTCTGCTCCGTGATACGCCCAGACACGCCTTATCTGAGTCATCCTTGAAGTGAGTGCCAAATAAGTAAGGAATATTGTTATGCGGAGAACCCCTTCAATAAGGTTTCTAAGTATGGGGTGCTCAATAAAGTTGGTTACAAAGCCGGCAAGGAAAGTGGGGAGCAACATGAACAGCGCAACCGAGAGTGCAACACCCAAGACTGCTGCAATTGCAACTATTGCCTTTTCGCCTTTCTCAGTGCCGAGCTTGCGCTCAATCCACATGTCGAGCTTAGATGGGTTCTCCTGTTCTTCCTCAGGGAGGTAGTCTGCTGAGAACATCATAGCGCGCATTCCAATAGCCATAGAACTGCCGAAGTTGACTATACCGCGTATGAAAGGAAACCCTAAAATCTTGATCCGATTTTTTATGGGGTTGAGATCTTCAACCTTCTCGACGATTCCGTCCTTACCTCTGACAACAACAGCCATTTTCTTAGGGCCGCGCATCATTATGCCCTCAATCAAAGCCTGTCCGCCTATGGTTGTTTTGAAATCCTTGCTTTTCTTTTTACTAGTTGCTTCGCTATTATTCATACTATACTCACCTATAAAACACTAATGTATAAATTACTAATAAAGTTGTTTTCTGTATATTATCTTCCGAAATCCTTACCGTTTGCGACAGATGAATCTCTGGCTACAGGCAAGGAGATGGTAGCAACAAAACCGGTGCCTGTTTCGGCGTTTGAAACCTCAAATCGTCCACCGTGGAGTTTTATAATCTCTTCGCAGATTGCAAGACCGATACCACTTCCGCGTTCCTTTGAGTTTTTGCCCTTGAAAAACTTCATCTTTATATTTTCAAGCTCATCAGGGGGAACACCCGGGCCAAAGTCACGGATAGAGATGAGAACCTGCTCCTCAAACAGACCAATGTAGACTTCAATACGTTTTCCGTCACGCCCATGCTTTAGGGCGTTGTCAAAAATATTGAGAAATACCTGCTTTAGCCTGTCGGGGTCTCCCGGAATAAGCAGAGGGTGCTCTAAGTCATTGTTGAAGTCAAGTTCGAGCTCACCTCGGTGCAGGATTTCTCTGAAAGTAAAAATTGTTTCCTCAAGTTCTGCCGCAATATCAATACTATCAACGCGAAGAGTAAAGCGCCCATCTTCTAATTTTGTGAACTCAAGCAGTTCCTCAACCATTTCTGTGAGCCGTCTAGCTTCGCCTAATATTATCGAAATGCCTCGCTTGGAGTCGTCATCAAGCCTATCGTTATAGATTAAGGTCTCACCCCATCCGGTAATGGCAGTGAGTGGAGTGCGAAGCTCGTGTGAGATTGAGGATATAAACTCTGTCTGAATCTTTTCGGTTTGGGCAATTTTGAAAGACATTTCGTTTATAGACTCGACCATATCTCCAATCTCATCAGTATAATCGTTTGAAATCTGTATGCCATAACTACCCTCAGCTATACGCCTTGACATTTTTGTTATTTCACTCACAGGTGTGATGACAAAACGGATAAAGACCATGTTGAGAAGTAAAACCATGGCAAGCACAACAAGACCGACGACAACAACACCGAGTATGTTCAGAAGAACTTGACGGTCAACAAGTCTTAAACTGGTGACATAGCGCATAATGCCAATGACTTCACCGTCACCCATAAGCATTGGTGCCGAAGTTGCCATAATACGCTCACCTGTTCCTGTGAGCCTGCCTGCCCATGTAGAGATTTGCCCGGTACTTATTGCGTTAATAATGTCAGGTGAGCCGGGAGATGTGCCGGAGGTGATAGCGGAGGAAGAGAGCATGATGCTGCCATCACTATTTAGAAACTGCATTTCAATGCGATTGGCTTCTCTAAATGTTTCAGCATAACGTAAAGCACTGTCGTAGTAGTCGTCAAACGACCTGCCGACATAGTTGGCAAAAAAATCGGTTGCAGTCCTCGCCATGGACTCAAGACCTGTACGAACAGTTGCATGGTAATAACTATGTACAAAAACAGAGAACATGGCTACGACAAAAATAATAGCACAAAGTGCGATAAAAACCGTACCTCTCAGCCATCTCCGGCGAAGCCCACGTGTGAAGTTCTCATAAAAAGTGCCCAAACTTACTTACTCCTTACAAACCCCATTTATAGCCGAAACCCCATACAGTGGTAATAAATGTAGGGTTTGTAGGGTCATCTTCAATCTTAATGCGAAGTCGCCTGATGTTGACATCTGCGATTTTAAGCTCTCCGAAATAATCGCGTCCCCAGACGGTGTTTAGAATATCCTCACGTGAAAGTGCTGTGCCGGGGTTATCCATAAACATCTTCATGATTGAATACTCAACCTGTGTGAGTTTTATGCGCTCACCACTTTTTTCAAGGGTTCTGTTTTTAGTGTTTAAGCGGAATGGCCCCTGAATGAGTTCACTGGAATCAACAACTTCAACGGTTCCCGTGCGTCTGTATAGTGCATCAACGCGGGCGGTGAGTTCAGCGGGAGAAAAAGGCTTGGTGATATAGTCGTCAGCTCCCGTCATAAGACCTGTGACCTTATCCATTTCCTGAGTCCGTGCAGTTAGCATAATAATGCCGACATTCGGATCGGAAGTGCGAATCTTTCTGCAAACCTCAAACCCATCGGTATCAGGTAGCATAACATCCAAAATAGCAACCTTTATATCAGGGTGCTTTCCGAGTTGCTCAAAAGCCTCGGCACCCGTGCCTGCTTCAATGACCTCATAGCCCGCACGGTTGAGGTTAATAACAACAAAACTGCGAATACTTGTTTCATCTTCAAGAACCAAAATTTTTCTCACGTAATGTCATTCCTTTCGCATATCCTTGTGATTTACAGCGGAAACTATCCGCGCAGTGAAACCCAGTCAGAATAAATAAGCCTGAAATTCGCTCTTATCATCTCTTCGTTAAATGTTATACCAATGTCCGGTGGTGCTAAAAATTCGAACGCATAGGCATTAGACCCGTCAACCAAAAGCAATTGTCTGTTATCACGTTCGGCTCGCTCAAGAGCACCTGCTCCGGAAAGCTTAAAAATCCGCAGAAAATCTAAATGTTGGTCATCTTCAACCTCAAAGAAGTAAGAGAAAATGATGGTCCTCTCACCGGGTATGGAATCATCTCTGCGCACCGAAACTTTTTCGCGCCAGTCAAAAGGTAAGATGAAAAACCACTCATCGAATGTGTTGTGATAAGTTGTTATCATGAGGTTGTATGAACCATCACTGGCGAAAGAATACCAGTCAATGGCGTAGTATTCAGTCTCAGATTGTGCAATAAGCCGCCTAAGAACCGGAGTTTTTAAAATACCATCACGATTGACCTCACTACTGCTCATGCGGTGCCGAACAGTGTGGTCACTTATCTGCGTATCAGTATTGAGTGAGATGTTTGTGAAGTTGCCGTCATTCATGGCAAAAATGTCTGTAACCATACTGCCGTGCTCAAATCTGCCGTCACTCTCGACAAAAACAGCGGGAACATTGTCGATTAGTCTACTTGTAGAAATACGCGAAATATTATCGACACCCACCGAGAGTCTTGAGTCTTGTCTAACTATCTCACCATCGGGCATCATCGAGAAAATCTTGGCGGATCCTGCGCCGTCCTGTGGTGATAGCATGAAAAGCACCACATCGTCAGTGCCATCCTGAGTCATGTCATAGATAGCAATTTCTGAAAATTCCTCACCACTGACAAGCAGACGATGTTGAAAACCAGTTGTAGAGAAAATGGACATATACCGAAGAACCGTACCCATTTGCCAGCCGACCACGAGTTCAATAGAGCCGTCGCCGTCTAAATCGACAAATCGAATGCTCTCAAACTCTGTGCCAACGCCTTCAATGACATCAGCGACAACATATTCATCGCCGACCAATTTAAAAATGTAAATTTTAAGAGTGCTGTCGGTGGGATCGGAAAAAAATGCAATTACCTCACTAACTCCATCACTGTTCAGGTCGTGAAGCTGCACCGCCTGACGATTCGGACCGCGATTAGGAGGGGAGAGCACTGCACCTGTGCTCTCTATTACGTTAATGTGCGCTTGCAACCGAAGATACTCCTCAGAAACCCGCGGCAAACTAAACAACTCGTCCGCAGAAGTGCGAAAACAAGCTGTCAAGGAAACCATAGAAATCAGCAAAAGTAAAGTTACAAGAATAGTTCGTTTCATGATTCATAGTATAACATAAAAACAATTGTTATGCCAGTAGAAAATGTTTAAGTGGCTTAGAGTGTTAAAAACGATAATATTATGCAAAAAAACAGCCACGTAATGTAGATTATTCTACAATAGCGACACGAATTGCCTCTGAAATGTTTTTTACTCTGATGATTTCGAGATTATTCGCAGAATCATTTGTGTATTTTGCACTATTAGGCAAAATACAAGCATTAAAGCCCATACGAGAAATTTCAGAAAGCCTGGGAGAAATCTGAGAAACCTGTCTGATTTCCCCCGACAGTCCAACTTCACCGAAAACAGCAATATCGCTACGCAAAGGTTTATCCCTGTACGCGGAAGCTAAAGACAAAACAGTCGCTAAGTCAGCGCCCGGATCGTCTATGCTGAGTCCGCCAATTACATTGATATACGCATCACACCCGCCGATGCGCAGACCACCGCGCTGTTGTAAAACAGCCAAAAGCATCATGGCACGGTTGTATTCAATGCCATTTGAGTTTCTGCGGGGCATGTTTGCTGAACTGGGGGAGACAAGAGCCTGAATTTCCGCAAGAATAGGACGGGTACCCTCGATTATTGCGGTAACACAAGTTCCGGGCGTTGACTGAGGTCTGCCGGATAATAAAAGCTCAGACGGGCTGAGTACCTCGACGAGTCCCTTATCCATCATCTCAAAAACACCAATCTCATTTGTAGACCCAAAACGATTTTTAGCGGCACGCAAAATTCTATAATTCATGGAACGTTCGCCCTCAAAGTAGAGAACACAATCGACCATATGCTCCAAAACCTTAGGTCCTGCAATAGCCCCATCTTTTGTTACATGTCCAACAAGAAAAACAGTGACAGCCGTATCCTTAGCAAGACGCAAAAGAGCCATGGTGCAATCTTTAACCTGCCCTACACTGCCCGGAGAAGCTGTCAGTTCGGGATTATATAATGTCTGAATAGAATCGATTATGATGATATCGGGCGAAAGTTCATCGGCGGCGGAAACGATTTCGGTAAGCTCAGTCTCTGAATAAACGAATACATTATCGCTCTTAACACCAAGCCTCTCTGCACGCATTTTAATCTGCCGCTCCGACTCCTCGCCTGAGACATAGAGCACCTTAGAAGACTCCCTAAGCAGACCACAAATCTGCAGAAGTAAAGTAGATTTACCAATACCGGGAGAACCACCAACCAAAACAAGCGACCCAATAACAGCACCACCACCAAGAACGCGGTCAAACTCAGAAAGCCCCGTAGAAAAACGAAGTTCACCCGAAGTTTCAAGACTTTTAAGTTTCTGCGGAGTCCGTTTCAAGCCGGCGTTGCCGAGAAGGGAGCTACCGCTGCGCCCACTCTTGCCGCTGGTTTTAGCCTTAGACTTAGAAACGGCAGGTTGCTCAGCAATAGTGTTCCAAGCGGAGCAAGCAGCACACTGCCCACTCCACTTAGGAAACTCATTACCACAATCAGTACAAAAGAAAACAGTTTTGTTTTTACTCATCTTCAAGTTTTAACTCATACATGAAATCCTCGGCGATTTTTGAATACTGTTTATCGCCCATTTGGTGAGTTTTTGCATTAAATAAATAGCGCCGCAAGTTGTTGTCAATACCTGCGCGGTGTTGCATACCGGCGATAGAGAGACAAGTTATCTGCTCTTGAACGGGAGTTAAGCGTGTTTCGGCATAAATCAACTCGTATAGTTCAGCGGCTTTTTCCGCTGCAAATTTCTCCATTTGAGAATCGCCCAAATCTTCGTATAACCAGCTTAAATTACCCCAAAGTTTGCCACGAATCTGCTTATCCATACCGGGATAACCCTCTGCACATAAAATGGCAAGATAATGTGAAGTTAAAACAAAGTTGATATCACGCTCAGCTTCAAAGTCAAGCAAAATGTCAGCGCGTACAGACGTAAGCTTGCTTTCAATATTTACTTTTTTGATTGGTTTAGGATCCGTGAAGTAATTATGAAATGTTGAAAATAGACAAGATCGGCAAACTATGACATCATACCACTCGGATTTGAACTCTTTATAGAATTTTCTTAAATCGTAGCGCATTGCCTGTGACTCATAGAGTTTTGAACGAAAAACGCGAAAATCGTTAAAAGTCTTGTTGCAAAACGGGCACACATAATCCTTTGGAAACACAAGCTGCATGTTCATCTCGACAGTGTAGTCGGTGTAATTTCTATGCCCCTCGGGGAAAATTCCGGATGGATTGGCGATTTCAGCGATTGTTGGGGCAAGAGAAGAGCCGTCCGCAGAAGAAGCTTTTGGTTGTGCATCGGCGGAGCTTTTGGGGGTCGTTGCTTCTTTAGGTTGAGCAGGTGCAGGAGCCTGTTCGGCAGTTGCTGCTTCGGCAGGTTGTTGTGAAACTGTCTGTGCCGCAACCGTTTTTTTAGGAGCAACTTTTGCTGCAGGAGGCTCCGGCGATTGCTGAGTACCGGCAGTGGTAGCTTGAGCAGTAGTAGCCTGAGCGGCAGCAACTTGCGGAGATGCAACGGGCTTTGCTGAAGCCTTTCGCATTGGAAGATAAGCCGCACGCAGTATCTCAAGGAGAACATCAGGGCGCGACCATGACAAATCGTTAAATGAATCTTCGTTGAGCACATAGGCGACAGAGTTAGCACCTGCGACATACTTGTAATCATCGGCATTGGTAAAATATTCGCGCCCTCCGAAAACATCACCGGAAATGAGAGTCGAAAATTTCTGCATACCCCCGGCGGCGCTGTTTCGATAAACATCTACATGTCCAACAAGCAAAATATACATAGACTTGTCGGCTCCGCTTGTTCCCCCCGGGCACGCAATGGTATCACCTGCATTAAATTTTTTGCACGGACCGTGCTCAACCAACCAACTTATATCAACCATAATAATGACCAGACCTCTCTCACTTACTAAGTTATAAAATGACCACTTATCTTCTTACAATAACAACCAAACTGACAATGGCATAAGGCTCAGAAACATGCACAAGGTCGGCAGCCTCATCAGGATGCCAACCCATTGAAAAATCAGCGCGCCCATGCAATATGGAAGTTATTAGGTCGGCGCCTTCATACTCAAAAACCTGTAACTCTACTCCCAAAATATCCGCTACAGCTCTGGCAACCTGCGCATCCATACCCACAAACAGACCTTCATCATTGACAAAAGACAGAGGTGGTGAGTCGGAAGGCATAGCAACATTCAAAGTCGTGGCGCGGGTTCCGGCTGTATCGGGCGGTTGGTAGACAAACCTGCCGCCTGCAAAATAACTGCTGTATAGACCGCTTAGAATACCGTTACTGTCAAGTTCTTCAAGAGCGGCATTGATTGCACCCAAAAGTCTGGAGTTCTCTCTGGGTACGGCGATACGTAGTTCATAAACCATAATGGGGTCTTGCAAAATTGTAACACCTGAGGTACCTGCGACAAGCTCTTGTGCTGTCGTATTCTCCATGATGATGCAGTCAACTTCACCTGCAAGAAGCGAGGCGAGCATTACTTCCGCAGAGTCAAATGAAGCCGCACTGCCTAAGTCAGATGCAAGTCGAATGGCGGGCGTACCGGCAAGAGCTCCAATCCTTCTGCCTTCGACATCTTCCGGCGAGTGAACTTCATTTGGAATGCCGCGTGCACAACCGGAAATTAAGTGTATAAGCAAGAGTGCAAGCGGCAATAATGCAATTTTATGTACCAATTTTTTCATATTTGAAGAATCCTGTCCCTAAAACAATTCAACAACTCCCCCATATTATTAGCATCTGTAAGGAACTAATCTTTAATGTTGTCGTCCTTCTTATCGTCGCCGAAAAAGCTACTCAAATCAGGTATTTCAGGGAAGTCCGAGTTTAGAGGAATCTCTTCATCGGGAGCTTCCGTTGGATTTTTTGGTTTTTCGCTCTTAGGGGGTAATGACCCGTCATTTTTACAGAAGAAGTCAAAATCTTCGCCGGACATTGACTCGTTTTCGAGCAAGTAAGTGACAAGTTTCTCCACCAAATTGCGGTTATCGGTGAGTATATCTTCACATTGAGCAAGTGCGGCATCGAAGATTGCCTTTACTTCATCGTCAATTGCGGCGGCAGTTTTTTCAGAATAGCTCTTTGTCTGCGAGAAGTCACGCCCGATAAACACACTGCGTGAGCTGTCGTCAAACGAAATCGGACCGATTTCATCACTCATACCAAACCTCATGACCATAGAACGGGCAATGGCACTTGCCTGTTGAATATCGTTGCTTGCCCCTGTCGAGATATCTTCTAAAAATACTTTCTCGGCAACTCGTCCGCCAAGCGCAGTGACAATACGCTCAAACATCTCACTGCGTGAGCTGAAATCTTTATCCTCCTGCGGACGGAAAACGGTCATACCGCCTGCTTGACCGCGCGGGATAATTGTTACGAGATGTACAGGGTCAACATGCTTGAGGAAGAATGTGGTGATAGCATGACCCGCTTCGTGATATGCAGTGAGCTTGCGGCTCTTATCGGTGACAACACGGCTTTTCTTCTCAGGACCTGCCATGACTTTGAGCGTTGCTTGCTCAACATCTTCCATGGTTACAAAGCGTTTATTTGCACGGGCTGACAATAGAGCCGCCTCATTTAAGAGGTTTTCCAAATCGGCACCCGTAAAGCCAATAGTGCCTTTCGCAATTTCAGCTAAGTTAATGTCCTCGCCCAATATTTTGCCTTTGGCATGAACTTTCAAAATGGCTTCGCGTCCTTTAATATCAGGAAGTCCGACATAAACTTGACGATCAAAACGACCGGGGCGGAGAAGTGCGCTGTCGAGTATGTCAGCTCTATTAGTTGCGGCAATTATGATAACACCTTCGTTAGTTGCAAAACCGTCCATTTCAACGAGAAGTTGGTTGAGTGTCTGCTCACGCTCATCATGCCCGCCACCAAGCCCTGCTCCGCGCTGACGACCGACGGCATCAATTTCATCAATGAAAATGATAGACGGTGCAACTTTTTTTGCCTGCTCAAACAAGTCACGCACACGAGAAGCACCAACGCCGACGTACAGCTCAACAAAGTCTGAACCTGAGATGGATAAAAACTGCACTCCAGCCTCGCCTGCAACAGCTTTGGCTATGAGAGTTTTACCCGTTCCGGGAGGACCTACAAGTAAAACGCCTTTAGGAATACGCGCACCGAGCGTTATGTATTTTTGTGGACCTTTGAGGAAGTCGACAATCTCGCTGAGTTCTTCTTTTTCCTCTTCACAGCCTGCAACATCTGCAAATGTGACCTTCTTCTTATCCTCAGAGGCAACACGAGTTCGAGCCTTGCCAAAACGCATAGCCCCCTTGTCACCGCCAATTCCGGAACGGTTCATCATCGAGTTCCAAATAAAGAAGAACACGGCAATCAAAATGATATAAGGTAAAAGTGAGACCCACCATGGGAATCTGACTCCCGGCTCATAGTTAAATCTAAAATTTGGGTCGCGTCTCATGCTCTCATCAATGTAATGACTGAAATCGGCGTGGAACAGCCCAATATCAAGCAAGTCGTGGATAACGAGATTACTGCCGGAGTCCTCAAAATTACTGCGTAACTCAGCAGTAACACGGTTATTGTTGCCGACTCGAAACGATGTAACCTCTCCTTGCATAAATAAGCGGCGGAGTTGCGAGTAGTCAACAGTGGTGGTGGTTGGGTCGTTTGGCGAATACATTATGTAAAACGCACCGAGAATAATTACAAGGATTATGATATATAAACCTATCTCTCGTGGACTTCTGTTTTTTGCTTTCAAGGGTCACTCTCCTATTTTATTATTGCCTCAAAACGGCGGGGTCTATGAATAAATTTCAGGTTTCAAAACTGCAACATACGGCAGATTGCGATAACGCTCACCATAGTCAAGTCCATAACCAACAACAAATTCGTTGGGACAAACAAAACCGGTGTAGTCCGTGGTAAACGGAACTTGCCGACGCTCAGGCTTATCAAGCAATGTGCAAGTTTTTAAACTTGCCGGCTTGTTTTTTGCGACTATTGCATGGAGTGCGGTGAGTGTGATACCACTATCTAAAATATCTTCAATAATGAGGACATCTTTACCGTCAACATCAAACTCAATATTTTTATCAACATTGACCTTACCGGATGAAACCGAGGCAAAGCCATAAGATGAGGCAGTCAAAAATCGAATTTCACAATCAAGCTCAATATGTCTTGCTATATCGGCAAGAAAAACAAAACAACCTTTGAGAACACCAATGAGCATTAATTGCTTGCCTTTATAGTCTCTTGTTATCTCAGCACCCAGCTCTTTTATGCGCTTTTCAATCTGCTCTTCGGAAAACAAGATTTCCCGTAAATCATCTCTCAATTGTCAAATCTCCTCAAAATCAATTTGTATAACGCTATCACCTAATTCGGGAACAGCTCTGTCACCCGTGCCTATACCATAGATACCCAGCACACCTTCATCATCGCTGATGACAGGAACGAGTGACCTTTTTCGTGCAGGAATTTTCTTATCAATGAATAACTTTTTGAGAGTTTTCGTGCCGGAACCTGCGCTAAGGCGGATAGAATCACCCTCCCGACGAGGTCTAACGGCTATTTTACCACATATGTCAAGACTTTTAAAGAGGAAAGATGCAAAATTTGAATTTAAAGTGGCTTTACTAATATTATCATCATATTGGGTTAATTTGCAAGTTATTTTAAGTCCGAGACTCAATATTATTGAACTATGACCAACAGTTGGATAAATAGGAGCGAATTCATTGTCGTCAGGTTTTTGCTCTGCATCAAAAATAACTCGGTCGTATTCCCTGTAAACAGTCATTCCCGGCAAAGAGATACCGGCGGACGGATTATCACCACTGCAAAGGGCGAGAACATCTAAAACATGATTGTAAGAGAGTGAATTGGGGCGCTTGCTTTCAGCGGGAAATGTGTTGAGGTTCTCCTCCTGTGTACCCATGACATAGAGCTTGCGAATAACTCTTGATGAGACGGAAAACGGCAAAACAGCGAGGTCTGTCGCATTGGTAGTTAGCCCTGTGCAACAGTCATGAATAAAAAGCTCTGCAATATCGGAAATGAACTCCTCATCAGCTCTAAAAAGTTGAGAGGCAGTGCTTGCAGCCTCACAAAATCGTGGATTTATTGATTCCATCAGAGGAATTAAGTTGTGGCGAACTTTATTGCGAGTGTGAACCTCCAGCACATTTGTCGAGTCCTCGACAAATGGAATATCACGTTCATTGATAAAATCCAAAATTTCCGTCCTTGTTGTTCTGAGTAGGGGCCGAATAACATTACCTCGAAAAGGAGGTATACCGGACATGCCGTTTGTTCCCGCACCACGTGCCAGGTTTATAATCATAGTCTCGGAATTGTCATTCATATTGTGTGCCGTGGCAATCTTCAAAGCCCCTATTTTATCAGCAGTATCAAAGAAAAACTCATAACGCATATCGCGAGCGGCTTCTTCGATGCTGAGTCCGCCTTTTTTTGCATAAGTGCTGACATCTCCTCTTCCGGAATAAAACGGCACTCCATGATGCTCACAGATAAGCATGACAAAAGTTTCATCACGATCCGACTCATCACCCCTGAGTTCGTGGTTATAGTGAGCAACAGCAATACCGAAATCCCGCTCATATGAAATATGCCTCATAACCTCAAGCAGACACATAGAATCCGCCCCGCCGGAGACACAAATGAGCAAAACCCCCCCATTGGGCAACATTCCATGCTCATCTGTAAATTCTAAAATTTTACCAATCAGTTGTGACATACAAAAATTCATTCCTTATTTTATGAGCTACTCATCGTGATGACGGTCAAGCGGTGCGAAACTGGTGAATTCCGGGTTCCAGCGCATGTTGACCGTTCCGGTTTCGCCTCGGCGGTTCTTTAGAATAATGCACTCTGCGATGTTTGGCATCTCGCTTTCCTCATTATAATAATCATCGCGGTATAGCCCGATAACTATATCGGCATCCTGCTCAAGTGACCCGGATTCGCGTAAATCACTGAGTTGCGGTCGTCTGTCGTCCTTGGCGCGTTTCTCATTGTCACGGCTGAGCTGAGACAGACATATAATAGGCACATTGAGTTCCTTAGCCATGACTTTCATGGTACGGCTTATTTCAGAGACAATCTGAACCCTGTTTTCACCCCTATACCCACGGTCGGTAGCCGCACTCATGAGTTGCATGTAGTCGATAACAATCAGACCAAGATCCGAAATGCGCCGACACTGGGCGTTCATTTCAGTGACAGTGAGTGAAGCATCATCGTTGATTTTAAGCTTAGAATCACTGATATAAGTTGCCGCCTGAGCAAGCCTAACCCATTCATCTTCATGGAGCCTACCTGTGTGAAGTCTCTTGCCGTCCACAAAAGAGCTCGAAGCTAAGAGACGCATGGCAAGCTGTTCACGAGACATTTCAAGCGAAAAAACAGCAACAGTCTTGCCGGACTTTTTAGCGACATTTAGAGCGATGTTCAGGGCGATACTGGTCTTGCCCATACCGGGGCGGGAAGCAATCAAAATGAGGTCAGAATCGTTGAGTCCCATAAGAATTCTGTCTAAATCGGGAAAACCCGTCTCATGCCCGGGAATTCCAATACCGGACTTTGAAGCATCAGAAATCTGCTTGTAAACATCACGCATGATGACAGAAATATCTTCGAGTTCGGCTCGGCTCCTGCCCATACGCAGCGAGTAGATGCGTTTCTCTGCCGCATCAAGGATGCTAAGCGCACCACCCTCACCGGAAATAGCCATGGCAGAGATATCGGAGCCGGCATCGGAAACAGCACGCAAAAGAGCCTTATCCTTGACAATCCAAGCATATTCAACGACATTTGCGGCTGTGGGGGTAATAAGCATGAGATCACGGATATAGGCAGGCGAATCATCGGTATAAACTCCATCTTCCCTCATTTTATCGAGTACTGTAACAGGGTCGATTGGCTCAGAAAAGTTGAACATCGAAAAAATGGTAGCATAAATATCTCGGTTGACAGACGAATAAAAGTCCGCCGAACCAAGAATTCCTACAACGTCGGCAACACAACGCTCGTCAATAAGCATAGAGCCAATGACAGCTTGCTCTGCCTCAGTACTATGTGGAATTTGTCGGTACAAAAGATCTTCCATTATGATTTCCCTGCATTTTCATAGAAGTTATTACTGCTCACCATCTGCGATGATCAACACAGCTATTTCTCGACGACCAAAACGTGTAAGGTGCCGCTGATTTCAAAACCAAGCTTACACTTTAGTTCGTAAGTGCCAAAGGATTTTATAGGCTCGTCCTGAACAATTTTGTTCTTTTCGATTTCGATACCGTGTTGAGCTTTTAGTTCTTCGGAAATTTCCTTTGACGTGATAGAACCAAAGAGTTTGCCGCCATCGCCGCCACTGCGAGCGGTAATCTTGACAAGCACATCACCGAGCTTTGCAGCAACAGCTTCAGCTTTAGCCTTATCTTCGTCTCTCTTTTTTTGTTTTGCTTTCTCGTCAGCTTTCATTTTAGTGATATTTTCAGGACTGGCATGCACCGCAAGTTTCTTAGGCAAAAGGAAATTGCGGGCATAACCGTCGGAAACATTGACAAGCTCACCCTTCTTGCCTGACCCCTTGACATCTTCTTGTAAAATAACCTTCATATTAATGATCATTCCTTTCTTGTTTTCTTGAGGCACAAAACTACAGCATACTTTATTTAACCTTTTGTCCCGGCAACCACGCAAAAGTGCCGGAACCTTTGAGAGTGCTGTCGATAGCCGCTTTGAGTTCTTCAATAACAGCTTCAACACTACTGTCCTTAACTTGTAACCCTGCAGTGGACTGACTGCCGCCTCCACCCATTTTTTCAAGAATAACCTGCACATTGACTTCGCCGATACTTCGCCCGGATACGAAAACCGTGTCACCATCAATCCCGATGACAAACGAAGTATGCACATTATTTATGTTGAGAAGTTCGTCAGCGGCCTGTGCTATGCTGACTCTGTTATGTAATACCTCGGTACTGTATGCAATGGCGACACCTTCGGTATAAATTTCAGCAGAACGCATTATGTCATAGCGGGCGGTCGCCACAGCAAAATCAGACTGCAAAATGCGCTTGACCGTACCGGAATCTGCTCCGACACGCTTGAGATAAGCCGCCGCCTCAAAAGTGCTGCTCCCCGTATTGATGGCGAAACCTTTTGTATCAAGGATAATACCTGCAAGCAGAGCCTCTGCCTCAATGCGCAGAACATTATCGGCGTCAACGAGATATTGCATCATCTCAGTGACAAGCTCCGCAGTTGAAGATGCGTAGGGCTCGTGGAAATTGAGTACAGCATTTTCAATGTAATCCGCCGCTCGCCTGTGATGATCTATGACCGCCAAGCGGGTGCAAGAGAGCAAAAGTGATTCAGATTCGACCTTATTTGGTCTGCTGGTATCAACAATAACAAGTAAAGTTTTATTATCCGCCTCTAAAATTGCATCTTGCGGTGAAATAAACACTTCTTCGTACTCAGAGTGAGTCTGCATAAGCTCAACAAGATTCTCTGCAATGCTCTTACCTCTGTCGATTACGATATGCACATCTTTACCCTTGGCACGTGCCATGCAACAAACTCCTGCGGCAGCACCGAGAGAGTCGTAATCTGCGTACACATGACCCATGACAAGAACCTTTGAAGCGTCACTCAGAAGCTCCCCAAATGCACTTGCCATAACTCTCGCTTTAACCTTTGTACGTCTTTCGACCTGATGGGGCTTACCCCCGTAAAACTCAAAGCCATATGTATTTCTAATGACAGCCTGATTACCGCCTCGGCTTAGAGCCATTTCAAGCCCAAGTCCGGCGTTTCGGTAATTTTCCTGCGGATTCAAACCATCTTTGCCGACACCGATACTCAGCGTTGCCTGTACACCTGTGCTACTGACAACTTTAGTCATGTTATCGAGGATAGAGAAGTTATCTTTTATTATAGTGGCGAGAAATCTCTCCTCGACAAGGAAAAAATATCTATCTCTGTCAAATCTGCAAAGGTAGCCGTCTTTTTGGTCTATCCACGCCGCAATTTTATCATCGACTTCAGAGAGAATTGACGACTTCTCCTTGGCACTGAGCCCTTTTAAAAGTTCATCATAATTATCCAGTGTCAGCAAAACAAAGAGGAGACGTGAGTCGATATATGCGCTTGCAATTTGAGTGTGTTCTGTGACGTCAATCCAGTAAGTCATGGCGACATAATCTCGATTTGAGCGCACAACACTCCCGTAGACCCAATAGAGTTTTTCTCCGATGGGGACGGGCTCTTCGCACTCGTTTTTGCCCTCAAGCAACCAATCCCATGTATAATCAGGCACTACATCATTTACGCTTCTCTCAAAAAAAGGTTCGTCTAAGTTCAGCAGTGAATTGAAACGAAGATTCGACCAAACAACCTCTCCTGTCTCTGAATTGTGGAGAAGCACGGGGAGTGGAGTATCGCGAACAGTGAGATCCATGCTGTCTGAAATAGATTCCAGATAATCAAGCAATTTTTCAGTGCGTCTTCTCGTGGCATAACGCAAATAAATAGCAACCACTATGATAATAAGGATCTGCACCCCGGCTAAGATCATACCATAATTTCCGAAAAAAAATGAAGCTATTGCGAAACTCGTTAGCAAAAGGAAGTAAATACGCACATTAGAACGCAAAAAACGCGGTAATTTCTTAGACATGGGCGCACCTTCCTTTACTGTTTATTCAAGGGATTTATTTGGCAGTACATTATACTAGTTTAACACTGAATAAGCAACCCTAAAATTGCAAATAGCCATGGAAAAAGAGAACTAACCGCTTAGGTCAGTTCTCTTTGGCTTATGCACTAATCGCTTTTTTTGCTGTCTGTGTGAGTTGTGTGAATGCATCAGGCTCGTGGATTGCCATTTCTGAGAGCATTTTGCGGTTTAAGTTAATCCCTGCAAGTTTGAGACCGTGCATGAATCTGGAATAGTTCATGTCGTTAGCCTTACAAGCCGCACTGATTCTGGTAATCCAAAGGCGACGGAAATCTCTTTTTTTGAGTCTGCGACCCACATAAGCATAGGTAAGAGACTTCATCACGGCTTGATTTGCCATCTTAAAATGTTTAGATTTTGAACCCCAATAGCCCTTAGCGAGCTTTAATATTCTTTTTCTTCTCTTGCGCGTAATAACTGCGCGTTTAATTCTGGCCATGTTTCTCCCCTCCTATTTATATGGAATCATTCTTTTGATTGTAGCTTCGTTTGTGACGTCGGCGTAGCCGCCCTTGCGTAAGCCGCGCTTGCGCTTTGTGGACTTCTTGTTGAGAATATGGTTTTTGTACGCTTTTGCGCGTTTAACCCTTCCCGATTTTGTGAGCTTAAAACGTTTCTTAGCTCCACTGTGAGTCTTAATCTTTGGCATGGTAACTTTTCTCCTATTCAATTGAGATTAGAGCTGAGTGTTTCCACTTCGGCTCATTTAGAATTTTTTGGTGTCAAGAACATAGACATGTGTCTGCCATCAAGTTTTGGGTTTTTATCGACAGTCCCGAACTCTGCGCACTCTTCAGAAAACCTTGTGAGCAATTTTTCTCCGATGTTGGTGTGCGCCATCTCCCTACCTCTAAAACGGACTGTGACCTTCAGACGGTCGCCCTCTTTGAGAAACTTCGTCCCGTTGCGGAGCTTGACTTGGAAGTCATTCTCGCCAATGCTTGGGGACATGCGAATTTCTTTAACCTCAACGACATGCTGATGTTTACGCACTTCTTTGACCTTCTTCGCCTGCTCATAACGAAACTTGCCGTAATCCATAATTTTGCAGACAGGAGGTTTCGACGTCGGAGCAATCTTCACAAGGTCGAGATCTTTGTCAATTGCGATCTGCATAGCCTCGGAAAGTGGCATAATGCCAAGTTGCTCACCGTCCTCATCGATCATGCGTACTTCACTATCAGTGATTTCCTCGTTGATTTGATGGCTAACGTTGTTTATATCCAGCACCCCATTTCATAAGTGTCATTTTTTTGATAATAAAAAATGACGAATGCATTGCATCCGCCGACGAAGACACTAAAAGCCTAGTAATCTTAAACTCGTGAACCACAGCACGCTTTAAGCGAAGTTCGCTTTACGGCAGGGTGAGGACGGGGATGCCGTTCTACTTTTGCCAAAAGATAATAACATTTTTGAGATGCTCTTGTCAAGAATTATTTTACTAATTATTTTTATGGTAGAGAAATGCTAGAAAAAAGTTATATTAGTATTGCATATTGTGGTGATAATCTGATATAATGAGAGTAGCAAAGGAGTGCATGTAGAATATGTCAAGAAAAAAAAGGTATGATGCAGAGTTAAAAAGGCAAATTGCTAAGATTTATCTGGAAGGCAGAAGAACGGGTGCAAATTTAGCCGAAGAACTTGGTGTACACATCAACACCATTTACAAATGGGGAGAGCAATATCGTGAGGATCCTGAAAATGCGTTCAGAACAAGTGAACCGAGGGAATACAGCGATGATGAGCTTGAAAAGTCAAATCAACGCATAAAAGAGCTGGAAGAGGAAGTTGAAATTCTCAGAAAAACAGTTGCCTACTTTGCCAAAGCGTCACAATAGGCAATTGATTATAAAAATGGTCAAACTGTTAGTTGTTATATAATACTCCGGGCTCTAAGGTTCCATATCTTCGATACAAAAGCTCGGAGACAGTGATTAGTTGAAACCCCCGTGAGACCAAAGAGGGAATCACAATCCCCATGGCATCCCCGGTTGAGTCGTAGACGTCATGACACAATACGACATCTCCGTCCACAACATTGTCGAGTATAAACGACGAGATAGCGGTTGCATCGGAGGTATCATAATCTTTTGGATCCAGAGACCAATTGACCATGGACAGTCCTAGTTTTTCTGTAAGCTTGGCCAAATTTTTGTTTGCCTCCCCATAGGGTGGGCGATAGAGTGGCAAAAATTCTCCCGTAACTGAGGCGATAGCTGTGCAAGTATCTATTATCTGCTTGCTCACGGCTTTCTTGGATATCTCGGTGTGATTAACATGCTCCCATGAATGGCAGAGTATATCACATCCCATTCCCCATGCCCTGTGAATCTTTGTGCGATTCATCTCAACATACTTGCCGAGAACAAAAAAAGAAACCTTGCCGCCATACACTTGAATGAGATCTAGTATGTGAGAAGTCACAAGACCGGGTCCATCATCAAAAGTCAGGGCGACAACAGGTCTGTTGGAATCAATTTTACTGCCTAGTATGGAGTGCTCCATTTAAATGACCATTCCTTTCAATTGGGTTCTTGCTAAAACATATTATAATGTATATAATGAAGTTTGGCAATAAAAAAGCACAGCAAATTGCCAATCATCTGCGGAAGGATTAAAAGACCTATGCAAAAGTTAAGATTCATTTTAGCATTCCTAGGATGCAAAACCTTACGCACCACCATGCGCTTGCTCGGGCGCAACGCAACCTACCTTCCGGGTAAAATTGCGCTCAAAATATGCCCCACATTTTTGCGGCAAATAGCAAAGCCAAAAAGAATCATAGTAGTAACAGGAACAAATGGAAAAACAACAGTTTCAAACCTTTTGACCGATGCGCTCGAAAAACACGGAATGAGTGTGTTAAACAACTCATACGGTTCAAACACAAAAGAGGGGATTGCTTGTGCGTTCCTCACGGGAATATCGCTGACCGGAAGGGTCGAGAAAGGTGTTGCCGTGTTGGAAGTTGATGAACGCTCTGCAATGCATATCTTTCCTTATATTGATGCAGAACTTGTTATAATAACAAACCTGTTCCGCGACTCAATAATGAGAAATGCCCATCCCGAATATATTGCAGGTATATTGAGTGGAAATTTACCGAAGCGGTCAAAATTGCTCCTGAACGCAGATGACTTAATAGTTTGCTCGGTTGCACCGAATAACCCTCGCTCCTATTTTGGGTTGGAGCGAATGGAAAGTGATGTTTTAGACTGCATAAACCTGATTAACGACTTTCAAATATGCCCCAAATGTCAAACAGAACTTAAGTATGAGTATCGCCGCTATCACCATGTAGGAAAGGCAACTTGTCCAAGCTGTGATTTTAAATCGCCAAACTATGATTATTCAGGAAGAGTAGATTACAAAACAAAGAGATTAGCAGTCACTGCGGGGGAAGACACAGCGGAGTTTGCCCTGCCGGGCGACAGCGTATTTAACATATACAATGCTTTGACCGCATATGCAGGCCTGCGCGAGATAGGTCTCACAAAGGATGAGGCTGTAAAAACGTTAACCGATTCGGTCATACCGGATTCGCGCTATAATGAGACAGACGTAAACGGTGTGAAAATCATAATGCATATGGGAAAAGAGCGAAATGCACTTGCCTGTTCAAGAGCCTTTGAATATGTAGCATCAAAGCCCGGAAAAAAAGAGCTCATATTGATGATGAACGGGCTGGGAGATGCCAAAGTGTGGTCGGAAAATATAAGTTGGTTGTATGACTGCGACTTTGAATTTTTAAACGACGAAAATATCACAAGGGTGGTGGCGACGGGCGCACGGGCACTGGACTACATCACACGCCTGAGATTTGCCGGAGTGCCCGCAGAAAAACTCCGCCACTCAGAATCAGAAACAGAGGCACCCAAAGAGCTTGCTTTGGAGACTGAAACAAGTGTGTATATTTTCTACGGTACAGATTCACTTGACTTAGGATACAAAGTTCGAGATGCCGCAGTAATAAGAGCAAACGAGAAACGAGCGAAGGCTCAAGAGGAGAGTGCAAAACGTTGAAGATAGAAATATTATACCCTGAGCTGTGCAATCTGTTCGGCGATGCAATGAATGCCGAGTACTTGCACCGAGCACTTCCGGAAGCTGAGATTGTAAAGACATCTTTAAAAAGCCGCCCTGCATTTGCAGAGCAAGATATCGATTTTATATATATGGGTTCAATGACAGAGACAGCGCAGGGATTGGCTGCAAACGCTCTATTTGAGTTCAAAACACGCATTTTCGAAATGATAAACGACGGAAAAATATTTTTGGTAACGGGAAATGCTCTGGAACTGTTCGGCAAGCGCATAGAAAATGAGGATGGAAGCGCAGTAGACACATTGGGACTTTTTGATCTATATGCAAAACGCCAAATGATGCGCCGTTACAGCTCGATTTACCTCGGAACGTTTGAAAAAATGAAGATTGTAGGATTCAAAAGTCAGTTTGCACACAATTACAGTGATGGTGGAGAAGTTCCTGCACTTTTTGAAACCGAGCGAGGAGCAGGCAGAAAGCCCGGACAAAAAGAAGAGGGGGTCAGGATAAATAATTTCTTAGGCACAAATATCCTAGGGCCACTGCTGGTTCTCAATCCACTGTTTACACACTATGTAATAGACCTGCTCGGCGCAAAAAAACGAGAATTACCGTATGAAAAAGAGGCAATGATAGCATACGATGCCAGGTTAAAAGAGTTCTCAGACCCAAACACAGGAGCAGAATACTAAGCCACCGACATATCGCTGCTCAAATAACTATATATTTGTGAGATTATTTAGAGAAAATTAAATAAAAATTTTTACAAGAAGTTGGAACTTTCTTAATATCTTTGCGTCATACTAGTGTAAGCAGCGAAGAAACACTATTGACCGCAACGATAAGTTGCAGGGGAGGTACAACAAATGACCAGAAGAATTAAGAAATCAAAAATTGTTGCATTCGCAGCAGCCCTCTTATCTGTAGCCGTATTTGCATCAGCATGTGCAGTAGACGATGGATATATCACACCGGGTGCAGGCATAGCACCGCCGGAAGTAACTGAAGATGATGCCACCGTGGAAGAACTCGAAACTCCGGAAGAGGAACCGGGTTATGACGATGAAGTAATCTTCGAACCGGAAGTGGAGCCTGAAGAAGAGATTATCTTAGATGACATACCTGAGTTCTTTTCAATATCAGGCACGGTGGAATCCATAATCTCAGCCTCACCGGAAGCAGACGAAGATGATCCATGGCATGGAATATCAGTAAAAATCATCGACGAAAACGGAAATGAAGCAGTGCTCAACACAACTGCAAACACTTCATTCCCATTCGGCAATGAAATACAGGAAGGTGACACAGTGACTGCGTGGTACGCAACAAATGCACCAATGATAATGATTTGGCCACCGCAATACACAGCAACCGTACTTGCAGTAAACATTCCCGACGGCGCAAACATAAAAGTGGACCGCTTTGGAGCAATGGCAGACACAGATCAATTGCTCTCCGCAGACGGAATGTTCGCTTTCAGCACTGATGAGAACACAGAAATAATTCTTGCCGACGGCACAGATTTCACAGATGGTGATCTACAAGACAGAAGAATCGTAGTTCTCTACGGAATGTCAACAAGAAGTATCCCCGAACAAGCAACAGCCACAAAGCTTATCGTGTTGTTTGAGGATATAATGCCGCTGGCATAGATTTGATATTCTCCTTCTCCTAAATAAGAAGAACTCGCAGGGTCTGTCTTCCTGCGAGTTCTTCGTGTTTTGTGTAACTATTACTCTTTATCAATCTTTTCCTTTGCCGCTGCGGAGGTGTCTTGTTGGAAGCTTTCTCCGCCTTTTAGGTGGTTGACTAGCATTCTGACGTAGTAGACACCATTTGAGAATATAGCCATGGCGGCTATGATTACGGCTATGGGGTTGTTAAATGCTACGTGGTTTATGATGTTGAAGCAGCGGTTTGCAACAAAGCTGAGTCTCATTACGTTTTGACCGCGCAGAACATTACCGATAATCAGTCCAACCAATGTTGCACAGATTAACCATTCCAGCCACCAAGCATAACCTCTGTGTCCGAGAAGTGTAGTGGACATAATCGTTGCGGTAGAGAAGATAACAGCAAATACATAGTAAATCTTTCTGGGAACTTCTTTGAGGCTTCCGCTATCTTTCTTAGCATCTTTTTTATCTCCCAGTAAGAAATAGAGATTACTAATTACAAGAGCAAGGAGCGATATGCAAACGAATACTATTCGCCACATCTCCATTTGTGACCATAATTCAACAAAAGATGCGGGTGGTGCGCCTAAATAATCCTCAGGTCGCATGACCATTGAGAAATAGACTTGGCTCAAAACGAAAGGATAAACTAATGTGATAATAGAAAACCCTATAGTGAAAATGTAGTAGAATTTTCTGGTGGAAATAGTACCCCTTTGGCTTTGCCAGTCAAAGAACCAAAAGACATAGTTTCTGATTGAAGCGAGAAGGAAGAGTATCGCAAGGGTGTAATTTGCGAGCGGCCATGCCGAGAAAGCGAGAAATAGTGTGCCGAAACCGAGAAGTAGCATGACGTTTAATTTTTTCTTTGCCTGAAACGATGAGACCATGAAAATGAGTGCAATAAATGCGAAAACTTGGCTGACAATCCATGGTGCGGTGAGCCAAACCTCGATGGTCATTCCGGCAACGAAAGGAATTTCAAGAGCCGGTTCAAGTGCGTGTGTTACAAATGCCATTAAATCCATATAGTATTCCCCTTTTTTAGTATTTTAGTAAGCATATCATAAAATTCACTAAATATCCATATCTATAAAAAATATTTTTGCTGAATTTTAAAAGGTGTAGATAGTGGGGCATAGTTTCGTTGATTGTCGCAGAGGCAGGGCAATTTGCTACGCTTTTTTGCGAGCCATCGGGATCTACACCGCTGTTCTCGCAAAAAAGACTACGCAAATCGCCCTACCTCTGCTTGCCCGTGAGCAACACCCTGTCGGGTGCGATGAATAGCTTACAAAGTAACACCTGTTTTGAAAATCGCTAAATCCCGAAAGCCATGGGTCTCCGTTTTAGCACAGACTTCACCACTTGCTAAATCCAACACATAATCATAAAGCCTATTAGCGACATCTTCGAGCGGTTCGCCATGGGCAATAGGTCCTGCATCAAAGTCAATCCATGCTTTCTTTCGAGCGAACAGTTCGGAGTTGCTTGAAATTTTCACAACAGGAATGGGGGCACCAAGCGGAGTGCCGCGCCCTGTGGTGAACAAAATCAAATGAGCACCGCTTGCGGCAAGTGCAGTGACGGCAACAATATCATTGCCCGGAGATTCAAGTAAGTTTAAGCCTTTTTTACAGAGAGTTTTACCATATGAAAGTACATCAACAACAGTGGCGTTTCCCGATTTTTGAGTAGCGCCGAGAGCCTTGTCCTCAAGCGTTGTAATGCCGCCGTCCTTGTTGCCGGGTGAGGGGTTTTCGTAAATAGGTTGGTCAAAGGCAGTAAAGTAATCTTTGAAATCATTTATAAGCGCTACAGTCTTTTTAAAAGTAGCCTCGTCTTTAGCACGGTTCATTAAAATAGACTCAGCACCAAACATCTCAGGAACTTCAGTCAAAATAGCCGACCCGCCGATTGAAGTGAGCTTATCGGTAAACGCACCCGCCAAAGGATTTGCGGTGATACCCGAAAGCCCATCACTGCCACCGCATTTTAGCCCAACAACAAGCTCGGAGACAGGCACAGTCTTGCGCTTATCACCACATGCAGTATTTATGAGCTCCGTAACAAGAGCAAGTGAAGCATCAATCTCATCGTCGAAATCTTGACAAATCAAAAACTTGATGCGCTCCTCATCGACATCACCGAGCATTGCTTTCATCTCTTCAATGCTGTTATTTTCACAGCCAAGCCCAAGCACCAAAACTCCACCCGCATTGGGGTGTTTGATTAATCCGCTGAGAACTTTTTGAGTGTTCTCGTGGTCTTTGCCAAGCTGAGAACAACCAAATGGGTGGGGGAAGGAGTAGACACCCTGAACACTGCCTTTGATTTTATCTTGTGCCTTCTTTGCAACGGCTTCGCCAATAAAATTAACACATCCGACAGTGGGAATTATCCAAATTTCGTTACGTATACCAACATTACCATCGGTTCGCTTAAAACCCATAAAACTATCGGAAACTTCAGATTTAACTTGAAGAGGTGCAGGAAAGTAGCTATATTCAAGCTTGTCGCTTAAATCTGTTTGGACATTAAAAGTATGCACATGCTCACCCGGTGCAATATCAACTGTAGCCGTGCCGATAGGATAACCATACTTAATAACTTGACTCCCTGAAGCTATTGGAGTAAGCGCAATTTTATGCCCAAAAGCAATATTAGAAGAAACGGTGATAGTTAGACCTGCAAAGTCTATAACCTCGCCCGCCTTGACAGGAGCTGTAGCGACAGCCACATTGTCTATAGGGTTTACTTGAATAATACTCACTGCGCACTCCTTTTAGTTTTTTCGATAGCATCTCGCATACCATCAGCAGAAATACTCTGCAGTGACCTGATAACTGTGCCACAAAATCCATCTATCAAAGTCAAATCCTCGCCCCAAAAATCAATTCGTCCCAAAAACGCTGTGACAATCTCCGGCTCCTTACTATCCTGAAATTCATTAAAGAATTCCAAAACAGCGGCATCATCAGCAATCTCATAATCCATACCGTTCCTTGTGCCCATAAGCTTGCCGTTTATCTTGCGACCTCTGTAGAAAGCAATAAGTGCTGCAAGCGAAAAACAGAGAAGTTTCGGCAGAGAGCCACTATCAGCATAAGTCTCAAGAATTGTCGGCAAAATCCGAGCTTTAAACTTTGAAACAGAGTTGAGAGTGATAGACAGCAAATAATGCCTAATAAATGGATTTTCAAACCTTTCCAGTACTGAATCGGCAAAACTGAGCACATCTTTTTCAGGTAGAGGAACAAAAGGAGCAAGCTCATTGTAGACAACTTCTTCAAGGAATCCCCTGATTACCTTGTCATTCATCATATCTCCCACGGTGTCTAGCCCTGAGAGAAAAGCTGCCGCAACAGTGGCAGTGTGGGCACCGTTTAGTAAGCGCACTTTGCGCTCTCTGTAGGGTTTAAGGTTTTCCGTGAAAATAACAGGCAAACCTGCCTTGTTGAGTGGAAACTCTTCAGAAACAGTGGGATTATCGGTCTCAATAACCCACAGAGCAAACGGCTCCCCGACAACCATTAACCTATCTGAATACCCAAGCTCATCTTCAAGTGTTTGCGCCTCATCTGTCGGAAATCCTGTAACAATGCGGTCTACAAGAGTATTACAAAAGATATTTTTATCTGTGAGCCAACGCATAAAAGTCTCCGGTAAATTCCATTTTTCTGCGAAAAGCTTACAACATTTTAGTAAGGTTTCACCGTTTTTTTCGATAAGTTCCACAGGGAGAATTATAATCCCTTTATCCACAGCACCATCGAAAAACTCGAACCGCTCATACAAAAACTTAGTAAGCTTACCAGGGAAAGAATTCGGCGGCTCTGAGTCAAATTCATCTGACTCATCAAAAACAATGCCTGCTTCGGTGGTGTTTGAAATGATAAATCGAAGGTCTTCACTTTTTGCGAGAGCGGCATAGTGTGGATAATCTTCATAGGCACAGGTTGCACCATCGATACTTGTAACTATTTGCTCCTCTACATGGTTTGCACCATCTTTTTTTCCGCGCAGAATCACGGTGTACAGAAAATCTTGCTCCGCAAGTATTGCAAGCGAGCCTTGCGGAATTGATTTCACGATGTGAACGTTGCCGTTAAACACGTCATTACTATTTGCAACATCAATCATTTGGTCGGCAAATGCACGGAGAAAATTACCCTCACCAAACTGCAAAACACTCACAGGACGAGAAGTATTTTGAGCAACTTGATTTATAGTTTTCATAAACCAAAAAATTCCTTTGCATTATTATAACAGATATCCTCAACGATGTTTCGCAAATAAAATGCATCATTTGGATATTTGCCTGAGTCTACCCAACCGCCTAAGGTGTTGCAAAGTATACGTCTAAAATACTCATGCCGTGTATAACTCATGAAACTTCTTGAATCTGTGAGCATACCGATGAAATTCCCAAGCACTCCACCTTCGGCAAAGCTCTCAATTTGTGTTTTCATGCCGTAGTAGGTGTCGTTGAACCACCACGCACTTCCCTGTTGCACTTTACCTTTGATGCTCTGTGTCTGAAAACACCCTGAGAGTGTATTGATTGCCGCATTGTCACTGGGATTGATTGAAAAAATGAGTGTTTTGGGAAGCTCGTCTGTTTTGTTGAGCTCATCTAGCAGATTCCCTATACCCGAGACAGCGGGATAGGGGTCAATGCAGTCAAATCCGGTGTCTGCGCCGAGTTTGTCGAACATGTTTGAGTTCATATTGCGCCCCACACCGACATGCAGTTCCATGACCCAACCGAACCGGGCATACTCTCTGCCTAAGTAGCACATCATGTGGTAGAGATATTTCTCTGCCTCTGTTGTTGAAATGGATTCACCGTCTAGCCTTTTCTGAAGTATGCTGTTAACTTCCTCTTCCGGCGAAGGCGCATAGGCAAGGCGGAGCAAACCGTGGTCGCAAGCTTTACAGCCGTTTTTATCGAAAAACTCCATTCTGCTTTTAAGTGCAGACTTGAGCGAATCTAAATCTTTAATAGGATTACCCGAAACATCAGCGAGTTTGCCTAAGTATTCTATGAACCTGTCATTTTCAATTCTGAGAGCGGCATCAGGCCGCCAACCGGGCAGAACCTTTGTTTTAAAAGAATCATCGGCCGCCAATTTTATGTGGTCAGCAAGGTCATCAACAGGGTCGTCCGTGGTGATAATAACTTCTACTTTCATACGCTCAATAATGCCGCGCACTCTAAGTGTTTCATCGTTTTTAAGTTGCTCGCTTGTTTGCTTCCAAATTTGCTCTGATGTTTTTTTAGTGAGTGGTGTGTGAATGTCGAAAAAACGCTGCAATTCTAAATGCGCCCAGTGATATACAGGATTTCCTATGCAGTATGGCAATACTTCTGCAAACGCTTTAAATTTGTCAAACCCTGAGATATCACCCGTGATAAGGTGTTCGGAAACACCTGCAGCTCTCATAAGCCGCCACTTGTAGTGATCTCCGCCAAGCCAAGCATCGGCTATATTTTCGAACTGCTTGTTTTCAAAAATCTCACCCGCATTTATGTGACAATGATAGTCGATAATAGGCGTTTTAGCGGCTATATCGTGATATAAACGCTGTGCCGAAGTGTTGTCTAATAAGAAATTTTTTCCTAAAAATTCTATCATAATTTACCGCCCGTAATGTTTATTTATTATCGGCAAAATTAAATCATATTTACATATGACTGTCAACATGAAATTCGCTACAGCTAATAATGGATAATTTTGTTGACTAAATAACAGCACTCGCATATAATTATACGAAGTTGATAGGTCAAATGGAGGAAATTAAATGGGAAAAATCCGAGGAATCCATCCTCCGCAAAACAAAAACACAGAATCGGGGAAACTGCATGTACTTCCAACACCGGAGGAAGTTTTTATACCCATGAAGATGCACTCAGGCAAGCCCGCACTACCAATCGTCAAAGTAGGTGATGAAGTAAAAGTGGGGCAACTGATTGGCGAAATGGGTGGTACAGTATCAGCTCCGATTCATTCAAGCGTGTCAGGAGTGGTCAAGCACATAGAGGACCGCGACCCCATTACAGGGCAAGAGGCGATAACACTCACCATAAAAGCAGATGGGAAGCAGACATGGGAAGAAAACATAGCTCCCCACAATGTAACAAGCCGCGAAGTTTTCTACAACCATGTGAGGGAATCCGGTGCGGTTGGATTGGGTGGCGCAGGATATCCTGCGGCGCCCAAACTTGCAATTAAAAACCTCGACACACTAGATTATATACTATTAAATGCCGCAGAGTGCGAGCCATACGCCACAGCCGATGACTACACCATGCTCGTCGATACCCGCCATGTCCAACACGGCGTAGAGCTACTTTTAAAATTCATGCCACCCAGAGAAAAAGTTCTCATATGTATAGAGGACAACAAGCCCGACGCCATTAACGTAATGCGTGAAGCCTTCAAAAATGAGCAAAAAGTGGAAGTTGTGGCAATGCCGACATTCTACCCGCAAGGTGAGCGTAAAGTCTTGGTACACAACACAACTGGGCGAATCGTGCCTGAGGGTGCGAGGTTGGCTGATGTGGGTGTGATCGTGACAAACATCACAACAATAGCAGTAATAGCAAGATATATAGAGACGGGGCTACCATTGGTGAAAAAACTGGTCACAGTAGACGGACCGCTTGTTAAACATCCTAAAAATGTCTTAGCACCAATAGGCACACCTCTCAGAGTGCTTTTCGACTACTGCGGTGGATTTATTGATGATGTAGAGCCTAGTAAGATAATCGTGGGCGGTCCGATGATGGGCTACGCCCAACCGAGCATAGATGTTCCGGTTGTAAAAACAACAAATGCAGCACTCGCATTTCCCCGAATCGAGATAAAAAACCTCAAACAAACCGCCTGTATAAAATGCAGTAGGTGTATAACCATTTGTCCAATGCGGTTAATGCCACCAAATATAGAGGCGGCATTCATACACAAAAACTACGAAAAGCTAAAAAATTACAAAACAACAATGTGTGTAGAATGCGGAAGTTGTGCCTATGTATGCCCGGCAAAACGCCCGTTAGTACAGACGATGCAGTTATCAAAAAAACTATTATGGATGAACAAATGAACAGACTAACCGTTTCAATATCACCACATATTCACGACAAAACTACGACGACACGAATTATGTTCGACGTGATTATTGCGCTCGTTCCGGCACTTATAGCATCAATACTCATTTTCGGCGCACGAGCCGCCGTTGTAGTAGTGGTATGTATCACATCATGCGTTTTTTTTGAATGGTTTTTTGAAAAAATAACAAAACGCCCAAACACTGTCAGCGACCTAACTGCTGTAATTACAGGTATTTTATTGGCATTCAATCTCCCGGTAACAATTCCGCTATGGCAAGCAGTATTTGGCAGTGCAGTTGCGATAATACTTGTAAAACAATTGTTCGGCGGGCTCGGTAAAAACTTTGCAAACCCTGCAATAACTGCGAGAATAGTGATGTTTTTGGCATTTTCGGTGACAATGACAAACTGGGATTCTCCATACGACTCAGCGAGATTATGGGTCTACCCGATAGACGGAGTAGCAGGCGCAACACCGCTCGCACTCATTTGGAGAGGGGAGCAGGAATATCTTCCGAGCCTAATGCAGATGTTCTTGGGAATTAGGGGTGGAAGCCTTGGTGAGACAAGTAATCTGGCACTTCTGATCGGCGGAATTTACTTACTTGTAAGGAAAGTAATAACATGGCATATTCCCGTAGTATATATAGCTGTGGTGGTAGCGCTCTCAGCCTTGCTGGGCGAGCATCCGGTATATCAAATGTTTGCGGGTGGTTTATTCCTTGGAGCAATCTTCATGGCGACAGACTACGTAACATCCCCGCAGACAATCAAAGGCAAGCTTATATTCGCGGCAGGAGCAGGTGCGTTCACTGTATTATTCAGAATCTACAGCAGTTACCCCGAAGGGGTGTCGTTTGCAATTTTGCTAATGAATATATTGACACCATATATAAATAAGTATACACAATCGGTACCACTTGGTGGGAAGAAGTAGGGGCGATTAGTAATCGTCCAAACACAAAGTAGGAGAAAACATGAAACGAACCTATGTAATGCCTCTCTTAGTCTTAACTCTCATATGTGTCATAGCCGCGGCATCACTTGCGCTCATGGAAACGGCGACACGCCCGATTATAATCGCCGCCGCTGCGGAGCGTGAGGCGTTGATGATGAGGGAGATAATCCAGAGTGCGGCAGACTTTGAGCCAATAATGCTGGGTGATTTTGCGGAAATCCCACAGACAATCAGAGCGGCATACAGAACCACAAACAACGTGGGCTATCTATTCATAGCTGAAATCAGAGGTTTCAGCGGAACGATAACCATAATATGCGGCATTGACGAGAGCGGCAGAATTATCGGCACGGCTCCGCTTTCACACACCGAAACAGTGGGAATAGGAACAATCATAGAAACCACGGATTTCCTTACACCGTTCGAAGGTAATGATATTAGCTTAGACGGCATAGACGCAGTCACAGGTGCAACAATCACAACAAGAGCATACATAGAGGCAATAAGCGATATTTTCATAGCATTTGAAGAAATAAGAGGGTAGTAGTGCTTTAGGCACACTAATCAGAGATAGGTTCGGAGAGAAGTAAATGAAACTCACAAGAAGAGAGATACTTACCAGAGGAATAATAAAGGAAAATCCGGTTTTGATACTGGTTTTAGGGTTATGTCCTGTTCTTGCAGTGTCAACACAGGCAGACAATGCTTTAGGCATGGGGCTTGCGACGACTTTTGTTTTGCTCGGCTCAAATGTTGTAATCTCGGCACTACGCAACATTATCCCGGGACGAACACGAATTCCGTGCTACATCGTTCTAATTGCAAGCTTCACAGTGCTTGCAACAATGGCGATAGAAGCATATGCCTACACGTTATATCAAGCACTCGGAATATTCCTACCGCTGATAGCTGTTAACTGTATAATTTTTGCCAGAGCGGAGATGTTTGCGAGCAAAAACACTGTGTTTAACTCCATTTTAGACGCTCTAGGTTCAGGTGTGGGGTTTACTTTGGCACTCTTTTTAATCGCGTCAATAAGGGAAATATTCGGAAGCGGCTCGTTTTTCGGCTATGCAATCCCATGGCTTAGCGACAACAGTGCAATGATATTCTCGCTGGCACCCGGCGGATTCATAGTTCTGGCAATTGTTCTCGCAGCAGTGAATAAACTGACAAAAACATACGAACTCAGAGCGCACCACAGCTGCGACAAATGCCCCAACGCCGCCGCCTGCGGCAAGCGTGAAAATACGGCAAATATAGAAAATTAACGGAGTGTAGGGGACGGCGTCCTCGACGTCCTGCAAGGAGAAACAGATGGAATTTGATTTCAGGGGATTGGTAGTAATATTGATGAGTGCCGCACTTGTAAACAATTATGTGCTTCGTCAATTTTTGGGAGTGTGTCCATTTTTAGGCGTATCAAGAGACATTAAAAGCTCTGCAGGTATGGGTGTGGCGGTCACATTCGTCATGCTTATGGCGGCGGCAGTGACATGGCCGATACATGCTTTTTTGCTCGATCCACAAGGTCTTGGATTCATGCAAACTGTAGTGTTTATATTAGTCATAGCTACGTTGGTGCAACTCGTGGAGGTCATACTGAAAAGATATGTTCCCTCGCTGTTTGAATCACTGGGGGTGTATCTGCCGCTGATGACAACAAACTGTGCAGTTCTTGCTGTAACGATAACAAATGTCGGGAGCGGCTACACATATTTGGAATCTCTGGTACATGCACTCGGTGCAGGACTCGGATTCTTGCTCGCAATGATAATTTTTACAGGAATCAGAGAACAAAACGAAAACACTGACCCACCTGAAGCGTTCAAAGGAATCCCCATAACTCTAATCTCAGCCGCAATACTATCAATGGCATTTTTCGCCTTCGACGGCGTAATTGACAATCTATTCCGTTGATTGCCGCTAGTGATGGGCAATTTGTTCCGCTTTTTTCTGTAGGGGCGACCGTCCCGGTCGCCCGCTCTCACCGTTTGCACAATGTAACCGCTGCTTCGAAAAAAGACTCCACAAACAGCTCATCACCAGCTAGTCTACTACCACCACTCGTAGGGGACGGCGTCCTCGACGTCCCGCAAAAGGAGCCATCATTTTGAACATAATCATCACAGCCATCATAGCCACAGGGACCATAGGACTCATTAGTGCAGTCGTGATAACGGTTGCATCGAGAATCATGTTCGTAAAAGTTGACCCACGGGTGGCAAAACTGCGTAGCGCACTCCCGGGTGCGAACTGCGGTGCATGCGGATTTAGCAGTTGCGACCTTTACGCAGAGATGCTTGCAAAAGGTGAAACAGAGACGAACCTATGCCCACCCGGCGGAGATATGGCATTTAAGTATATAAATGAAATACTGGGAATCACAGGTGAAACAACCGAGTTTGTTAAGAAAACAGCAATAGTTCACTGCTTGGGCGACAATGACACAGTTCGACAAAAAATCGAATACATCGGAATGGAGACGTGTTTTGCGGCACACGAAATTTACGGTGGAGAGAGTGCCTGCACATTCGGTTGTATCGGCTACGGCGACTGCGTTAGCGTATGCCCCGACAATGCAATATGCGTAGAAGATGGCTTAGTGCGCTTTGACCCCAGAAAATGCAGTGGTTGTGGTGTGTGTCTGGATGTTTGCCCTACGGGGGTTATTTCGGTACAACTTGCCCCTGTTACAGTGGCGGTAATGTGCAAAAACACAGAACGCGGCGGAATTGTGAAAGACAAGTGCAAGCGAGGGTGCATAGGTTGCAAGAAATGTGCAAAAGAGTGCCCTGTTGATGCGATACAAATCGAGAAATCCCTAGCCGAAATCGATTATGAAAAATGTACAGGTTGTGCAAAATGTGTAGATGTTTGCATAAAAAAATGTCTGGTGAAGGTTGAACATGAGGGGTAGACTAAAATCTTCATGAAACTTTAAAAAGCAGTGGAAAAATATGGATGTCGGACGATTTTGATGAACCGCTTGAAGAAATGAGAGATTATATGTGATGAAATATTTATATTTGCAGCCCTAGAAGTTTTTTCCCAGAATCCCTCTAGTTGTATATTGACTCATCAATAGTTTCTATATCTCCGATCACAAAGTGGCCGTTCTCGTCATAACTGAGATACACACTGTCAACTTTCAATCTCCCGGACTCATGTACCCCTATTATTATATATAATTCATATCCTTTTATTGATGAACCTGTGAATACAAATTTTTCAGATAAACCGTCAAGCTCATATAATAAGTTGTTGTGGGTCAAATGCCCATTCCACCAAATTAAATCTCTTGCTTCATTGGTTCTCTTGAAGGCTTTTGGAATATCCCTTAATTTTCTTCTCGGTCTATATTTTGTGTCAAATCCTGGAATCACGGTGTTACGACTTTTATAGTTACTCTTTGGTTTTTGGTAATTGTTGCGAGGTACTATATTATGGTTAAACGCTGAACGCACTTCGCAGTATTTTTCTTTATTTGCCAAGCACTTTTTTGAAAATTCATCAAGTCTGTCAAATGAAAAACCTTGTTTGCTCAACATTTCAATACATTCTATGCCTATTTCAGAATTATTTTCAAAGCTAATATCGCATATTTTAACAGGCGAGTTGCTGTTTGATTGAACTTCACTATGAATCTGCAAAGTTCCACCTAGCAAAACACCATAATTGAGACGTAGTAACCTCATGTAAGACGTAAGTTGCTCTGCGTGGGTATCTGATAAACTGAGATTTGCCTGCTTTAATTCGACAACTAAAACGATATTACCATCACCTTTAATAACTATGTCCGGTTTTACCTTATTTGATGAGCCGATACGCACTTCATGTTGCTCTACAATTTCTCCTTTTGATGATGACCAGCCAAGTTTTTCAAAAAGTAGCACAACAATCTTTTGGAAATCCAACTCATTTGCTGAACGATTCTTCTTCACATGAAAGCATATCTCGTTCCATATTTCTCTATAATCCAAACTAAAACATCCCTTTCGAACATTTATTTTTGAGAATGTCACACAGTGTCAATTTTGTTTTATTCCTGTGTCAATGCGAACAAGCGAATTAGTTGTGCAAGCGATATTGCTAATGCTCCGACATATGTGAGTGCGGCTGCTGATAATACTTTTCTTGCTGCGGGGATTTCCTCGCGGCGAAGCAATCCGTGATTTCTCAAAGCATTTATTGCAAGTTTTGACGCATTATATTCCACAGGCAGAGTAACTAATTGAAATAAAACGACACTGCCAAAGAGAAGCATTCCGGCATTAACTAGCCCTGCAATTCCAAAAATCATACCAATAATAATTAAAGGCACAGATAGTTTTGAACCGATGTTAGTCACAGGAATTATGCCTGCTCTTATTCTCATCGGAGTATAGGATTTTGCGTATTGAATGGCATGTCCTGCCTCGTGAGCAGCCACACCTACTGCTGAGATAGTCACAACGTCATGTACGCTTTCAGATAGATATATAATGTTGGTGCGAGGGTCGAAGTGGTCGGTCAAATCGCCTTCCACTTTTTCAATTTGTACATCTTTGACACCGCTCCTCAACAGAATTACTTTTGCTGCTTGGGCACCAGTCATGCCGATTTTTGTTCGATATTTCGAATATTTTTTGAACCTTCTCACAACCTTAAACTGTGTCAATAATGCAAAAATAAATGCCGGAAGTACCAAAGCTATAAATAATGGGTCGAATAACATAGAAAACATTTTCTAGCTCCCCTGTGAAAATTTTGACAAGCCATTAACTTGCGGAGTTCCCGCCACAATCTGTATCCTGTCACTTGAATTATTTTCAATGAGGATATCGAGAGTGGTAGCCGTATTACCAACGGTCAAGCCAGTGTAAGTTATACGTATGCTATCTCTATTTATTAAAATAGTTCCAGGAGCGGTGGCAGCAAACGCCGATGGTGCTGGAGTCAATGGCAGCAATGAAAGCATCAACATTGCTATTAGAAATTTCGATACTGTGCTATTTAGCCATTTATCTTTTCCTGTTTTTATCAAAGTTACAACCTCCTGCACCATCGGTGAAGTTTATCCACTGCTTTTTTTAGATTCTGCGGGCTGCCAGTAAAAAGCCTACACCACTCAAAATTGCAGTAATGGCTCCGATTCCTGCTGCGATTCCAATGTCTCCAAACATAATTCCTGAGAAAAGTAAACTGATTGACCCAAATATAATTAGAATGACTCCAATAGCTTTCACAGATGCTCCCCCTTTCCTATTGTTTTTATCTGCCTCTAGTGTAAGTATATGTAATGCCTCCTACTAAAGTGCTTGTTAATCTGAATTCATTTTCGTAAATTTCATAGTACCAATTTGATGAATTCCAGATTGAAAGAATCCCTTGGCTTTGCCTACAGTGCAAACTCATTCCGAGTGTTCTTCCTTGTCCATCTGCCTCAAACACATAGTATGGCATATTCATAAATGACCACGAACCAACCAAGTAGGTCTTACTTCTAGTTCAAGTTCGTTTGCAGAAGCCGAAATCTCTACTCCATAGAACCCTTGGCAAAAATAGCATTTCCTAATCCCCTTACTATAATTTCTGACCTTCTTATGTTCAACTGAGATTCATCTGCATAGTTGACGAAACAGCATCGTTAGTAAAAGTAACAGTACCGGAACTAAAATCTGCATTTATCCACATGACTGTTGTTGATGTCATTCCCATTAACTCCATAATGGTGACAGAGTAGGGTGCCCCTAGAATCAAGAAAACGTCTAACTCACTCATGCCGGTTGTGATTTGGCTAAACTCATCTGCAGAAATATTGCTCGATGCGTCTGCGGTGGACATTACTGATGTCGCATAGCCATCAGTGAACGTTACGGTTTCACTTGTTGATAATCTGAAAAAATTTGTTGTCCACCAAGATTTTGTTGTGGATTCGACACCCATTACTTCCACCGTCATTGTTGAAGTTGGATTGCCTAAAGTACTTAATGCATCGTCCATTAATGTTCCAAGCGCAACAGTTGTAAACTGGTAAAAGCCGGTAAAATTATCTGTGTCAATGTCATTGTTTTCTCTGTTTTCAACAACCGGTTCATCATCAGTTTCATCTTGCAATACATCAGGCGCATCTTCTTGCGCTTCGGGTTCAGGGGTAAAAACCGGTTCTGGAGTTGTTTCAGTTGCGGGAGCTAATGTTGAGACTGTGCCGCCATCACATGCGACAAGGAAAGTTATTAACGCAACAACAACTCCGATTAACAATACTGTCTTCATTTGTCTTCTCCTTTAATAATAATTAAATTCCCTAGTTAATTTTTGTATCAGCATATTTTTATAACTAATAATTCATGTTTGTATTCTGAGTATACTCCTATTGGTCTTTAATTGTCCCACTGGTGCAGGTCTTGGTAAATCCGGTTGTTGTCCTGCCTGATTTGCGCTTGGTACCCCTGTTTGTTGAGTTTGATTTGTCATAACAAAAGTCTCTCTTTCTTTCTCTTTTCCATTATTGTGGTATTTCCTATGTTCATTAGTCTTGCCTGCTGATTTGAGTTCCAAGAAAATGGTGCTGATTACATAATTTAGACCACACAAAAAGACGCAGAGGGGCATATATGCCTTGCCTACTGCGCCAAAAATTATTTAGCGTTTGCCACGGACACCCGACAAACCAAAGAAAACCTTGAAAATACCACAAAAAATGGTATACTGATTCAAGTCGTGGTGACGGAGAAATCCGTGTTTGTAGGCTCTTTCTTTAAGCGTTACCCTACTTACGCCGTGTGGTGCTGGTTACACCTCACGGTCGCTGCGACCAACTTTGTGTGGTCTATCAGAGCACATTTTAACATAATTTTAAAATATTTGCAAACATAAAATTGATATTTTGATAGTATTTCCAAGAAAAACTGATAGGGCAGAGAGCTATTATTTCTTAATTGTGTATATCAGCGAAGTTACGCAATTATCCGGCTTGCCAAGGTTCATATTGCTGTGATATTATGAAAGCAAAAACAGAAAATTACCAAGGACTACTAAAAACTAATAATGATAAGAAAAATCACAATTTCCTTAATAACAACAACAGCTCTTTTCGTCGTACTCACAGCTTGCGATTTCGCTGACCAAAGCGAACAAATGGTGCAGACAACTGAGAGCCGATTCATGCTTGACACCTACGTAATTCTTACAATACATGGATATGCACCGGAAGGTATAGTAGAAAAGGCGTTTGACCTCATTGGAGAACTGGAAAGTCTGATGAGCATAACCATAGAAAACAGCGATATCTACCGTATAAATAGTTCAGGCGGTGAGCCTGTAACCGTAGACTTGCGGACGATTGAGGTGATTCAGAGAGCTGTTGAATTCGGCGAGTTATCAGGCGGATTATTCGATATAACAACAGGTCGCCTAACCCGTCTTTGGAACTTTGGTGTAAGCAGAGAAATCCCTGATGAATACGTGCTTTTTGAGGCACGGCAAACGGTGGATTTCAGGCAAATAATCATATCGGAAAACGAAAACGCAGTAACTCTTACAAACCCTGAAGCATGGATAGACTTGGGGGCAATTGCAAAAGGTTACATTGCAGACCAAGTAGCTGAGCTACTCCTTGAAAATGGCGTGACAAGTGCACTTATAGATATGGGTGGTGATATAATTGCTTTAGGGAGCAGGGGAGATGGTAACTCGTGGCGATTGGCAATAAGAAACCCATTTGACCATCACTCCATGCCATTTGCGGCGACAATAGAAGTTTCAGATGTAGCTGTCATCAGCTCAGGAACATACGAGCGCAGTTTTGAAATAGATGGTCTGAGATACCACCACATACTGGATCCACGCACAGGAAATCCTGCCCAAAGCGATATAGTGAGTGCAACCATAATAGCGCAAAACGGCATAATCGGTGAAGGTTTATCAACGATGGCGATACTAAAAGGAAGTGAGGAAATCACGGAAATTCTTACAAGCCATTACGGATTTATAGGTGCTGTGCTCATATTGCAAGACGGAGAAATCTTGGAAATCGGAGAAGTGAGGAGAAATTGAAGTCAAACAAATTTTGGATAATACTATTTAGTTTAATATTACTGGTTTCAGTGCTCGTTCTGCTTTTGATGACTCTACCCATCATACCATATGTCAGTTATGCTCAAATTTTCAAAGATGGGGAACTGATAGAAACCATAAATCTATCCGCCCTACCAGAAACAATTGAAATAACACTGGAAAGCGGAGATAGGTACAATGTGATTCAAGCGGAGACAGGCAGAATCAGAATATCAGAGGCAAATTGCTTTAGTGGGTTATGTGCAAGGCAGGGTTGGAGATACGGTGGAGTCATTCCAATAGTTTGCCTGCCAAACCGAGTGTCTGTACGCCTGATAGGTAGTGTAAGTTGGGATAATGGCATAGATGGGGTTGTGGGATGAATATAAAAAAACTTACCTACATGGCAATTTTGACAACACTTGCTATAATAATACATGTTGCAGAATCGTGGATTCCTCTGCCAATTCCAATCCCCGGTGTAAAACTAGGGCTTTCCAACATAGTGATAATATTTGCCATGTTTAGCCTAGCTCACCCAGCAGAGGCAGTTCCAATTCTGGTTATTCGAATACTGGTTGGCGCACTTATTACAGGAAATCTTATAGCTTTCACATACAGTCTGACAGGTGGAATTTTTGCATTTATAGCTATGTTTTTAATTAAACGTTACATAGCAGCAAATCAAATCTGGGTTTTGGGCATAATGGGGGCAATATTTCACAATATCGGGCAAATAGCAATAGCGATAGTAATAACGGGCACCCCATGGATAGTATCGTACCTACCAACTCTCATAATAGCAGGTATATTGACAGGCGCAATAACAGGATTGACAGCTCAACTGACTTTGTTGCGACTACGAAAAAATAAAAGTCTTGATATTTGCTAGGATATAATGTAGAATAGAAAGACATAAAATAAAAAGGAGTTGTCAGCATGAATAAGAACAATAAAGTAACCATTGCAATAATCGCGGCAGTTGTATTTGTAGCAGCAGTAGCTACAGCAATTTATGTGTTCCGCAATGAAATCGCAGATTTCTTTGTAGACATCAAAGCAAGAATCGACGAAAAACTACTAAATCGCAACGGCGAATACGTAGACTAATAAGTCAAAAATCATAAGCATCAAAAATACAGCACAGTGGAAAACCATAGTGCTGTATTTTTTATGCCAAAACCCTTGCTTTTTTCAGCTTCTTGTGCTAACATACCGAGTGTTGCGCTTCCGTAGCTCAGTAGGTAGAGTACGCCCTTGGTAAGGGCGAGGTCAGCAGTTCAATCCTGCTCGGAAGCACCAGAGCAATAGGCAAAAATCCGCATGGCTCTAAGCTTTGCGGATTTTTTGCTTGCATTAGTTCATTTTATTATTTGTTCTATATTTCTTGACCCATGCAATATCCGATAAATTTCAATATCACCGACACCTTTTGAAATTTCTGTAACTTTGTAGAAAACA